>Ga0316222_1000318_pt1 | contig 77570 bp, 68 predicted proteins | sample TBH18011metaG_FD_206008 | JGI IMG/M metagenome (GOLD analysis project Ga0316222, IMG submission 206008) | Freshwater microbial communities from Trout Bog Lake, Wisconsin, USA - TBH18011 | ecosystem: Environmental > Aquatic > Freshwater > Lake > Hypolimnion/Profundal zone | place: USA: Wisconsin... | reverse complement strand
TAAGGAAGCCACGGGAAATCTTGATCGTCTCCGTGACATTCTTCAGCTCTGTGGCTCTGACTTTTTTTTGTATTCAGGGGACGATGCAACCGGTTGCGAATTCTGCCTTTTGGGTGGCCACGGCGTCATTTCTGTGACGTCTAACGTGGCACCTAAGCTGATGCATGAGATGGCTGTTGCGGCTTCAAAGGGTGACCGCGTGACGGCGGAACGTGCTGATAGCTTTCTGAGACGGCTTCATCAAGATCTTTTTATGGAATCGAACCCGATCCCTGTGAAATGGGCTTTGGCTGAGATGGGTCTCATTAAGCCCTATCTAAGATTACCGCTGACGTGGCTCTCAGAGTCATGCCATGCGCCTTTGAGAGAAGCGATGCGATTGGCGAAGGTTATTTAAACCTATGATCTTAGGCGCTTTAAGGACGGCTCTTCTTTTATTTGTCTTCTCTTCTTTGTTTTCGGGTTGCAGTCTCAGTACGATCCAAGAATGGTTTCCGGATAAGCATAAAAACTATCAATACAGCACTGAAATACCGCCACTTGAATTTCCGCCCGACCTATCCACATCAACAATTGAGGGTATCGAGCACAAAAACCAACCCGAGGGTATGTCGGGTGATTTCCCATTGCCAGGCTCTAGAAAAGCGTTAGCAGAGAATTCGATTCCGCCAAGTGATTTGACGCCATCAAGTTCAGCAGGGGTTAGCGATGCTAAGAATCATCCGCCTCCAGTGATGGCGCAGAGTTCCGATAATATTCCGCTTATAGAAATTAAGGCCCCTTTTGACATTACTTGGGCCGAGGTCAATAAAGCTTTGGGGCGCATGAAGCTTGAAGTCTCCGATCTCAATCGTGCGGATGGTACTTACCATGTCCACTACAATGGCAACCAAGAGGCTTATGAAGATAAGGGAGTCTTTGGAGATATGGCCGATTTGTTTGGTTCCAATTGGGATCAACAAGCTAAAGAATTCCGGATCAAGCTTGAGCAGCATGGGGTTGCTACTTCAATTTTTGTGCTTGATCTGGATGGAAAGCCCCAGCGTGAAGGTCGTGGTCTTGAATTGTTGAAGTGGCTCTTTAAGACGCTTCACGGGACCGCGCTGGGCGGAGGAGGCTAACAGCCTTTTCCCGTTCAGATTGGGATGACCCGCCCATTCCACATCCGCCCTCAAGGGTGGTTTTGTTACTCTTACTGCTAAGGCTGCAGCATGATTCTCAGATTTCTAGGACCCACGGCACTATCCGAGTTTCGACGTTCAAAGCTTTTGAAGGATCTCAAAAGCATTGATACGAATATTGATTGCATTACTGCAGCCTATGTCCATTTCATAGAAACTGACCGCCCCATGACCTCTGAAGAGAGTGAGCGGTTAGCCCTGGTTCTGGATTATGGTAGTAAACCCTTAACGGATGCGGATCTGGTCGGACAAACGGCCTATCTGGCTGTTCCAAGGCTTGGAACGCTCTCACCTTGGTCAAGTAAAGCAACCGATATCGTTAAACGTTGTCGCTTAGAGCTCGTACATCGAGTGGAACGCGCTATCGAATACAGAATTCTGGGTCATGGTACCTGGACAGATGCGCAGGATCGTAGCATCAAAGCCCTCTTGCACGATCGAATGACACAGACGATTTTGCCTTTGGGGGAAGAGGCCAAATTGTTTCAACATCACCGTCCACAAGTATTGGAGACGGTGGCCCTCTTATCGGAAGGTCGATCCGCGCTAGTTCAAGCCAATAAGACCCTGGGTCTCGCCTTGTCTGAAGATGAGCTCGATTACCTTGCAGAGAGTTTTACGGCTTTAGGGCGAGATCCAACGGATGTTGAGTTGATGATGTTTGCTCAGGCTAATTCTGAGCATTGTCGGCACAAGATCTTCAATGCGTCTTGGTTGATGGACGGCGAAGCCCAGGAGGGTTCTCTTTTCGGCATGATTCGTAACACGAGTCGTGTATCACCCACTGGTATCCTCTCAGCCTACAAAGACAATGCGGCTGTCGTCGAAGGTCCTACCGCGAAAGTCTTTCTTCGAGATCCTGATACGCTCCAGTATGGCTATCAAGAAGAGCCGGTTCATCTTTTGATGAAAGTCGAAACGCATAATCATCCCACGGCCATTTCACCATACCCAGGTGCCGCAACTGGATCTGGAGGCGAAATACGAGATGAAGCTGCGACGGGACGAGGTTCTCATACCAAAGCGGGTCTCACGGGATTTTCAGTCTCAAATCTAAAAATCCCGGGATTTGTTCGGCCTTGGGAGATCGATTATGGTAAGCCCGGCCGCATTGCATCTTCGTTCGATATCATGATTGAAGGCCCATTGGGTGGTGCCGCATTCAACAATGAATTTGGACGACCCAACATCGCAGGTTATTTCAGAACTTTTGAGCAGTCAGCCTCGGCAGACACTAAAACCGTTCTTCGTGGCTACCATAAGCCCATTATGTTGGCGGGTGGAATGGGCAATATCCGCTCGCAACAACTAGGCAAGAATCCTCTTCCACCGGGTGCGCCTATTGTGGTCCTGGGCGGACCTGCCATGCTGATCGGTTTGGGGGGTGGTGCTGCGTCTTCTGTTGCATCGGGTGAGAGTGCTGAAGACCTTGATTTTGCCTCCGTTCAGCGTGAAAACCCAGAAATGCAACGCCGATGTCAGGAAGTTATCAACCGTTGTAATAGCTTAGGTGAAGAGACCCCCATTTTATCGATACACGATGTTGGGGCCGGTGGTATATCTAATGCAGTACCTGAGATCATCCATGATGCGTCCCGGGGTGGGCAATTTGAACTCCGTGAGGTTTTGAGTGATGAGCCAGGTATGTCACCCATGCAGATCTGGTCAAATGAATCTCAGGAGCGTTATGTCCTTGCGATCAGACCTGACTTACTCTCGAGGTTTAAAGAATTTTGTGAACGGGAACGGTGTCCTTTCGCGGTGATTGGTCATGCGACTGAAGAAGAAAACCTCCAGTTAACAGATCGCCTTCTGCAACAGGATGCGGTCAACATTCCAATGTCGCTCTTATTTGGTAAGCCTCCCAAAATGCAACGGTTAGGTCAGAGAAGCCAGCCAACTCTAAGTCGCTTTGACGTTGGAGAGATCGCGCTCAAAGAAGCCATTGATCGAGTGCTCAGCTTTCCAACGGTAGCTGATAAAAGCTTCCTGATTCATATCGGAGATCGTTCAGTCGGTGGTCTTGTGGCCCGAGACCAGATGGTTGGCCCTTGGCAAATTCCGGTTGCAGATGTTGGTGTCACCGCCACAGGTTTTTGGGATACAAGCGGTGAAGCTATGGCGATGGGTGAACGAGCGCCTCTAGCCATTATCGATGCACCCGCCTCCGGACGGATGGCTCTCGGGGAGGCTTTGACAAATATTGCAGCAGCCCGCATCGGCCAGTTGAGTGATATTAAGCTATCGGCCAACTGGATGGCCGCTGCAGGGACTCCGGAGGAGGATGCAAACCTTTTTGATACCGTTCGAACGATTGGTCTTGAGGTGTGTCCTGAGCTTGGAATTGCTATCCCTGTGGGTAAAGACTCTTTGTCGATGAAGACTGTTTGGCGGGATGAAGGCCAAGACATCACCATGAGCTCGCCTCTTTCACTCATTATTACGGCTTTTGCGCCCGTACTTGATGTTCGATCAACGCTGACCCCTCAGCTTCAGTTGGATACAGGTGCCACACATCTTTTAGCCATTGATTTGGGTCAAGGACGGAATCGCTTGGGTGGGTCCATACTGACGCAGGCTTATGGACAACTCGGAAATGAGGCTCCTGACCTAGACGATGTGCCGTTGTTCAAATCGTTTTTTGAAACCGTCCAGCAGTTAAATGCAGAAGGAAGGATTCTGGCTTATCACGATCGCTCTGACGGCGGGTTGTTGGCCACGCTCGTCGAAATGGCTTTTGCTGCTCGTTGTGGTCTTGACGTCGATTTGGCTGCTTTATCAGGAGATGACTTTTCCGCCCTCTTTAATGAGGAATTGGGTGCGGTCATTCAGATTCGGGATGGTGATCTCGAGGTGGTGCAGGATCTCCTAAATAAGACAGGTTTGCTCGATCACGCTCATCTGATCGGTGCCCCAAGGCAAGATCAAGTCATTAAGATTCGTCGAGGTAGTGAAGAGCTATTTTCATCGGACCGCCCAAGTCTCCAATCGGTCTGGTCAGAGACTAGCTTTAGGATGCAGGCACTCAGGGACAACCCCGATTGTGCCTTGCAGGAATTTGAATCCATCAAAGCCGCTGATGACCCCGGGCTGACTGCAGCGCTGACCTTCGATGTTCACCAGGATATTGCTGCGCCCTTCTACCTTAAGCAAAGACCAGCCATCGCCATTCTGCGTGAGCAGGGTGTGAACGGGCACGTGGAAATGGCTGCAGCATTTGATCGGGCCGGATTCAATGCTGTTGATGTGCATATGAGTGACTTGCTCGAAGGTCGTCGAACGCTGAAAGATTTTGTCGGTCTTGCGGCCTGCGGCGGGTTTTCTTACGGTGATGTTCTTGGGGCTGGAGGAGGATGGGCAAAATCGATCTTGTTGAACCCAAGAGCAAGAAATGAGTTCGAGTCGTTTTTCCATCGCCAAGATACCTTTGGTTTAGGTGTCTGCAATGGTTGCCAGATGATGTCGCACCTCGCTGAACTGATCCCGGGTGCCCCAGATTGGCCACATTTTATGCGTAACCTTTCCGAGCAGTTTGAAGCTCGTGTCGCTATGATTCGGATTGAGTCCTCTCCGTCGGTGCTTTTGCAGGGTATGGAAGGATCACGAATGCCCGTTGTGATTGCCCATGGTGAGGGCCGTGCTGAATTTGGACTCAAAGGCCCTAATGAATCTTTGATTGCACTTCGATATGTCGATCATCTTGGGCAAGCGACGGAGCGTTTTCCGGTTAATCCAAATGGATCGCCTCACGGAGTCACGGGTCTTACGACGCAGGATGGTCGCTTTACCATCATGATGCCGCATCCAGAAAGATGCTTCAGGACGGTTCAGAATTCGTGGCACCCTAAGGACTGGAGCGAATACGGTCCATGGATGCGTATGTTCCGAAATGCCAGAGTGTGGGTCGGTTGAGTATTCAAGTTAAGGCGCTAAATGATGATAAGTGATAGACAGGCCAGTTCTGGACCGCCCTCTGGCTTGCGGGGAAGAGCTCTTCTCGAAAACCCGATGTATAACAAGGGAAGCGCCTTCACAGAAGTTGAAAGAGATGCCTACGGCTTGCGAGGGCTTCTGCCACCGCATATTGATACCATCGAAGAGCAGGTGATACGTGCCTACAATGCATTTGTTGAGGCTAAAGACGATCTGCAAAAGCACATCTATCTTCGTCAGCTTCAAGATAGCAATGAAATCCTGTTTTATCGTTTATTAGCCGAGCATGTCGAGGAAATGTTGCCCATCGTATATACACCGACTGTAGGTACGGCCTGTCAACGGTTCAGCCAAATATATCGTCGACCCCGGGGTATTTTCATCTCTTACCCCAATAGAGGAAATATCAGGAAAATCTTGGCTAATCGACCCGTTGCCGACATTGATGTGATCGTGGTCACGGATGGTGAGCGGATCTTGGGTATTGGTGATCAAGGTGCCGGCGGTATGGGGATCCCCATCGGTAAGTTGTCTTTGTACACACTTATCGGAGGGATTCACCCCGATAGGACGCTTCCGATCGTGCTCGATGTGGGTACAAATAATGAGGAAAGGTTGGCTGATCCTCTATATCTAGGGTGGCGGAACCCAAGAATCACAGGCGATGATTACGATGCCTTTGTCGATGAATTCGTCTCTGCGGTTCAGGCTGAAATGCCTCAAGTCTGTCTTCAATGGGAAGATTTTGCTTTCCCCCATGCAAGACCCTTACTGAATCGCTATCGAGATCAACTTCTGACCTTCAATGACGACATCCAAGGGACAGCTTCTGTCGCTTTGGGTGCCATCCTGAGCGCCGTCAATGTGGCAGGTGGAGCGCTTAGGAACCAAAGAATTGTTTTTCTGGGTGCCGGGTCAGCAGGTATCGGGGTTGCGGACTATCTTCGTGCTGCAATGGTCAAGCAGGGGCTGAGTGAGAGGGAAGCACGAAGCCGTTTCTACATTGTCGACAAAGAGGGTTTGCTTCATGACGGTCGCAAAGATTTGCTGCCCGAGCAAGCTGTTTTCGCCAGGAGTTATTCAGAGGTTTCCGGGTGGTCCAAATCTTTGTCAGGAGAAATTGGACTGTCCAACGTGATCGACGAGATTTCTGCAACTATTCTTATTGGGCTCTCCACCGCGACCGGTGCCTTCACTGAGCAGTTAGTGAAGACCATGGCCTCAAAAGTTGAAAGACCCATCATTTTTCCTTTATCGAATCCAACCAGTCGTTCCGAAGCGAAGGCGGAAGATCTTATACGTTGGACCCAAGGTAAAGCGCTGATTGCAACGGGATCACCTTTCTTGCCGGTAGTTTGGGAAGGTAAGACCTACCCGATAGCGCAGTGTAATAATGTCTATATTTTCCCTGCAGTAGGTTTAGGTCTTGCAGCCAGTCGTGCAACGAGAGTCACAGATTCTATGTTGGTAGCGGCTGCCGAAGCCTTGGGTCAGTTGTCTCCCGCGCTCAATGATCCTGAAGCACCCTTACTACCGCTCTTCAAAGAGGCCCGCGAGGTGGGATCTAAGATTGCCTTGGCTGTTGCCGTTCAGGCTGTTCGCGATGGGGTTGCGCCTATGGCTTCAGAAGATGAGCTTGAGCAAAAAGTCAGATTTCACCGGTGGACGCCCGATTATCATTACCTCTGATCAGCGTCCTCGCTGAAAGAGAGCGTTGAGCTCTCCAAGCGTCATTTGAATCCAGGTGGGGCGTCCGTGATTGCATTGTCCGCTCCGTTCTGTGACTTCCATTTCTCTCAGTAGGCCGTTCATCTCCGGGTGAGTCAGCTTTCGGTTAGCTCGCACTGATCCATGACAAGCCATGGTGGCTAATACTTCGTTAATCGATGATTCAATGCGGTGACTCTTGCCTTGGCTGTTCAGGTCAGCCAATACGTCTCGGATCAGTGCCTCCGCATCGCTCTGATTCAGCAAGATGGGTAGCGCTCGGATAACGACGGTTTCAGGCCCCAATTGGCTGATATCAATGCCAAGTTTCAGGAGCTCTGGCTCAGCCTCATCGGCTAAGTTAGCTTCGGTAGGGGTGACATTGATTCGGATGGGTAGCAGTAAAGGTTGGCTTGGGATTTGCCCCAAATGCCATTGTTGCTTCAATTTCTCATAGATGATGCGTTCATGTGCTGCATGCGCATCAACTAAAATAAGCCCTTGTTTGTTCTCGGCCAAAATGAAGACACCATGAAGGTGAGCCAGCGCAAATCCAAGCGGGGCCTCCTGATCATGATCCGACGGCGTGTGCGGGAGCGGGTGGTTATCCCCCGACTTGTAGAGCGCCTGATAGTCCTTCAAAAGCCCTTCGACATTGAATGGTAGTTTGGTTTGAGAGAAAGCACCCGAGAATGAAGAGCGTAAGCCCTGGATGGCTTGAGGAGAATGGTTTCCCTGCTCAGGTAAGAGAGGGGGTTCGCCATTTTGTGCTGGGTTTATTCCGCCGAATGCTTCGGTCGTGACCCCGGGTCTTGAATTCCCGATCGCACCGTGTAGGGCACGGAAGAGGAAATCGTGAACCGTACGCGATTCGCGAAAGCGCACTTCCATCTTAGTGGGATGAGCGTTCACATCCACTAAAAGAGGATCTAGATCTAAATAAAGTACGTAGACAGGATGGCGCCCGTGATAAAGAACGTCCTGATAGGCCTGTCGAATCGCAACACTGACCAATTTGTCTCGGACCAGTCGTCCGTTGACATAGAAATACTGTTGGTCCGCCTGGCTTCGAGAAAAGGTTGGGAGACCTACCCATCCGTGAAGACGAAGATTAGAGGCGTTGAATTCGATCGGTAAGCTTTGCTCGAGAAAGTCTATACCCAGAAGTGCGGCTAACCGCTCGTCCAAATCAGCTTGGCTTCGGGTAGGGCGGAGCTGGAGTATCTGCTTTTGGTTATGTGTTAAGGAAAATCCGACGTCATGTCGAGCTAAGGCGAGCCGGCGAATCAGTGTTTCGATGTGTTGAAATTCGGTTTTGTCTGAGCGTAAAAACTTTCGGCGTGCAGGTGTGTTATAAAAAATATCACGAACTTCCACGGTCGTCCCTTTTGGGTGCGCTGCAGGTCGGATGTCATGATCTGTCTCAGTACCGTCAGCTTCGACCAACCACGCCAATTCCTCTTCCTGGGTCTTGGATGTAAGGCTTAATCTCGACACTGAACTAATACTAGGAAGTGCCTCCCCCCGAAATCCCATGGTGGCGACACGCTCAAGATCACTCAGTGTCTCGATTTTGCTGGTGGCATGACGCGAAAGGGCGAGGTTTAGCTCATGCTTTGGGATGCCTTTGCCATTGTCTCTGATACAGATAAGCCGCATGCCACCTAGTTCGATATCAATATCAATCTGTGTTGCTTCGGCGTCAAAGGCATTCTCTACTAGTTCTTTAACCGCTGAAGAGGGGCGCTCGACTACCTCGCCCGCGGCTATCTGGTTAACCAATTGGTTGGGTAGGATTCGGATAGGCATAAGCTCATTCTTCACGTCTCTGTTGGATCTATTGTCCCATTGCAATCCGATTCGAGGAAGCTTGGTATTCTCTAGAGTTGTCTGACGGTAAAACTGAGTTAGCGTTAAAATAATTTCCTTTTGTTTTTTAGCCCCATGTCGCTCGACTTTTCCCATTTTGAATCAAGACTATCTGGTGTTCTTAGTCGAGATAGGTTTCCCCTCCTTAGGATGCTCAACAAGATCAGAGCGGATCTCCATGCAGGGCGAGGGATCGAGGAGGCTATGGCTGCGTTCGAAGCGAGGATCGATCGTTCAGAATCAATTTATGGGCACAGAAAGGCCTCCATCCCCGAGCTGATCTATCCTAAGGAATTGCCGGTCGCTGAAAAAAGGCAGGAAATTCTCGATGCCCTCATAGGGCATCAGGTGATTGTGATCTGTGGCGAAACGGGTTCGGGAAAAACAACTCAGATTCCAAAAATCTGTCTTGAAGCGGGTCGAGGCGTTTCTGGCTTGATTGGTCATACACAGCCTCGGCGCATTGCGGCTAGGTCGGTGGCTACGCGCATTGCAGAAGAGCTTCGTCAACCCATCGGCCAAGCTGTGGGTTATAAGGTTCGTTTTCAAGACCAGACTCACGCCAACACGCTGGTTAAATTGATGACGGACGGGATCCTCTTGGCAGAAACCCAGCATGACCGTTTCCTCAGTCAATACGATACCTTGATTGTTGATGAGGCTCATGAAAGAAGCCTCAATATTGATTTTCTTCTAGGATATCTCAGCTGGCTCTTGCCAAGAAGGCCGGACTTAAAGCTCATCATCACCTCGGCGACCATAGATCCTGAAAGATTCTCAAGGCATTTTGGTCATGCACCTATCATCCAAGTTTCAGGTCGAACCTTTCCAGTGGACGTGCGTTATCGTCCTGTTGAGGTTGAGGAAGGTGATGAAACAGATAGCGCTGAGCAGCAGGCTATTCTCGCAGCGGTTGATGAGCTCTGGCGTGAAGTGCCTGGAGATATTCTGATTTTCCTGAGTGGTGAGCGAGAGATCCGCGAGACGGCGGAATCCCTTAGGAAGCATCACCCTTCGAAATGCGAGATTCTTCCGCTCTATTCTAGATTGTCACAATCGGAGCAGGATCGGGTGTTTCGGCCTGAATCCCAGAGAAGAATTATTCTGGCTACAAATGTCGCAGAAACGTCTTTGACGGTCCCTGGTATAAGGTCCGTCATTGATTCGGGTTTTGCGAGAATCAGCCGTTACAGTCATCGCAGTAAGCTTCAGCGATTGCCGATTGAGCGAATATCTAGAGCTTCAGCCAATCAGCGATCAGGTCGATGTGGTCGATTGGGTCCTGGTATTGCCATAAGGCTCTACTCTGAAGAAGACTTTTTGAGCCGTTCTGAGTTTACTGAGCCTGAAATTCTGAGAACCAACCTGGCTGCAGTTATTTTGCAAATGCATGCCCTCAATCTCGGGGAGATCAGTCGATTTCCATTTGTCGAGCCACCGGATGAGCGCTTGATCCGAGATGGAATTCGAACCCTTCAGGAGGTGAATGCGCTCAAAGAAGCTCCGCTCTCAAGCGGGAAGGGGGGCGCTCTAGTCTTAACAAAAATCGGTCAACGGCTCGCTAAGCTGCCGGTTGATCCCCGGCTTGGAAGGATTCTTCTGGCTGCTGCCGAAGAGCATTGTCTCAATGAGGTTTCGGTCATTGTGGCTGCGCTCAGTGTGCCGGATCCAAGAGAGCGCCCTCAGGACCGTTCGGCTCAGGCGGATCAAAGACATGCTCGATTTAAGGATGAGTTGTCCGACTTTGCTTCGTTTCTTAAGTTATGGGATGACTATCAGACGCAGAAAAAGCATCTGACGCGTGCCAAGCTCAGGCAGTATTGCAGAGACAGTTTTCTATCCTACGTTCGCATGATGGAGTGGCAAGAAGTCCATAGTCAGCTGCTCGATGTGCTGAAGGGGGAATTGGAATTGACGTTTAATTCTTCGCCTGGTGATTATGCGGCGATTCATCGTTCACTTCTGACAGGCCTTTTGTCGAACGTCAGTTTACGGCAGGATCTTGGGGAGTATGCCGGTGCCCGTGGAGTTAAGCTATTTATTCATCCGGGATCATTCCTGTTCAAGTTAAAACCAAAATGGATTTTGGCTGCTGAACAAGTGGAAACCACTAAGGTCTATGCTCGAACAGTTGCCAAGATCGATCCGGAATGGATTGAGGCGGTCGGAGCCCATATGGTGAAACAACACCATTTCGACCCTCATTGGGAGCGGAAGTCGGCTCGTGTGATGGTTCATGAGCGAACCACGCTCTTTGGTTTAACCGTTCAGACGGGGCGGAAAGTTTCCTATGAAAAGATCGATCCTAAAGAAGCGCGCGCCCTTTTTATCCGGCATGCCTTGGTTCTTATGGATTACGAAAGCAGAGCCCCCTTTTTTCTTCACAACCTAAAAGTTCTGGAGGAAGCGGATTATCTCCAGCAGAAAGGCCGCCGAGTTGATCTATTAGTGGATGAAGATTGGTTGTTTCAGTTCTTTGTGGAGCGGATTCCAAGTGAGGTCGTGGGTGGTCCAAGCTTTGAATTATGGCGCAAGAAAGCTGAAGCACAAACGCCAGACCTATTGAAGCTCCAAGCCAGTGATATCACTGTTCGGGAAGATGAGTCTCTTCATGACCAGAACTTTCCTGACTCTTTTCAGGCTGGACCACTCAGATTCAAGCTTGAATATCGTTTTGAGCCGAATCATGAAGACGATGGAATTTCCGTGCTGATTCCTTTGCATCTTCTCAATCAATTGAATGCAGAGCCCTTTCAATGGCTGGTGCCGGGGTTACTTGATGAAAAACTGGCGGCCTTGATTAAATCCCTGCCGAAAACCCTTCGAATACACTTCGTGCCGGTCCCGAGTGTGGTTGAGAAAGTAAGGCCGATGCTGGATTTTAGAGAGGGCTCATTGTATCGGCAGTTGTCCCTTGCGCTAAAAAAGGTCGGTGGTATTCAAGTGTCGACTGAGGCATTCCGTGATGATGTGATACCTGCTCACCTTAAGATGAATTACCTGTTGGTGGATGAAACCAATGTTGTGCTTGATCGCTCTCGTGACCTAGAAGAATTGAAATCAAGACATTTTGAGGATGCGGGTCGTAATTTTACGGAGTTGGCTGGGCAAGTGTATCTCCACAAGGGTTGTCATGATTGGACGTTCGGGGAGTTGGATATTTGTTTCGATGGGCAATTCCAGGGGCAATCAATTTACGGTTTTCCAGCCGTTGTAGATGAAGGTGACTCGGTGGGTGTTCGCATTTTTTCTACGCCTTATGAGTCCGCACAGCAGCATGCTCGAGGGCTGTCGAAGTTGTTTAGACTGGTTCTGTCTAAAGAACTTAAGTATTTAAAGAAAAGCTTTGCGTCCGACCCATTGGTGGAGCTCGTTTATAGCAACCTGGCCGTCCATCCGCATTTTTATTCGGACTTGGCCACACGCGAAAGCCTCAAGGAGGACCTCGCGCAGAGAGCGTTTGATGCCGTTTTTATAGAGGATCAGCCGGATATTAGAGACCCTGAGCGCTTCAATGTGCGTATTTCTGCTTGTAGGCAACATCTTTTGGACAAAGCTGAAGGTATTGCGAAGACCGTTCAGTCCATACTCAGGCTATACAGTGACATACAGCCCGCGTTGCAGGTCTGTCGAAATAGCCCAATCAAACAAGATATAGAACAGCAACTTGGTATGATGATCTATTCGGGTTTTCTCTTATCAACACCCTATTCAAGGCTTCTCGAATTTCCAAGGTATCTCAAGGCCATTCTTCATCGTCTGGAAAAGGCCGCTCAGGATCCACTGCGTGACCTTAAGCAATTCAAAGAGGTCGATGGCTTCAAACAGCGCTACCTGCAGGCTTTGCTTAGGGAGCAGGGCAGGCTTCTGCCGGAAGCAGATCCATTTAGATGGATGCTTGAAGAGTTCAGGGTGTCCTTGTTCGCGCAGCAACTTAAAACGGCCTTTCCTGTCTCGGTGAAGCGTCTTGAGGAGGCCTGGCAGCAGAGATCGTCGCTCAAAGACTGAGGCTCCGGCGAACCTACATCCTGCCCAGAGTATAATCGCAGTTATATTTAGATTGTTTCGAGGGAATGACTCTATGGATATCGGTACTCCGCTCTCGGCTACGGCCACCAAAGTGCTATTTCTGGGTGGCGGAGAGCTGGGCAAAGAGGTGGCTCTCTGTCTTCAGCGCTATGGGGTTGAGGTGGTGGTTGTTGACCGTTATGAGCGGGCACCCGCACAACAGGTGGCGCATCGCAGCTATGTTATTGATATGACTGATCGGGAGGCGCTCCTTCAAATTGTGGAGCGAGAGCAGCCTCATTTTATTGTCCCCGAGATCGAAGCGATTAATACTGAAGCGCTCGAGGAAATTGAGCGTCTAGGTCATTCTGAGGTGATACCCAATGCTCGAACCGTTCGTTTAACTATGAATCGGGAAGGTATTCGTTGTCTTGCGGCTGAAGAGTTGGGCTTGCCGACGTCGTCTTATGTCTTTACGGATAGTTTGGAAGGGCTTAGAGCGGGGGCGGATGCTGTGGGGTACCCCTGTTTTGTGAAACCCATCATGTCATCATCGGGCAAGGGGCAGTCGATGCTGAAATCTTCAGCTGATGTAGATCATGCCTGGCAGCATGCTCAGGAGGCGGGCAGGGTCAAGCAGGCCAGGGTTATTGTGGAGGGCAAAGTAGAGTTCGATTTCGAAATCACGCTCTTGACCGTTCGTGGGCGCTTGCAGGATGGTGCTTTTGGGATCTCATTTTGTGAGCCTATTGGGCATCTCCAGGTTAAGGGTGATTATGTGGAGAGCTGGCAACCTCAGTCCATGAGTGAAGCGGCATTAAAGGAGGCTAAGCGTATCGCCCATGCTGTCGTTGATAATCTGGGTGGACGGGGTCTTTTTGGGGTTGAATTGTTCGTCAAGGGCGACCGGGTTTGGTTTAGTGAGGTGAGTCCAAGACCTCATGATACGGGTATGGTGACCATGATCACACAGTCACAATCGGAGTTCGAACTTCATGCCCGGGCTATTTTGGGTCTTCCTTTGTCCTCGAGTCTCAGAACTCCGGGGGCGAGCGCCGTAATTTATGGTGGAGTTGACGTCGAGGGCTTGGTGTTTGGGGGGCTTGAGGACGCTCTGTCCGTGCCGAATTCAGAAATACGGCTTTTCGGTAAGCCCGTTTCATATGTTCGTCGCAGGATGGGGGTTGCCTTAGCTTTTGCCCATGATTGTGAGACGGCAAGAAAACATGCACTTCAGGCGGCAGGCAGGGTAAAGCCCCGGAAGCCCGATTAATTCAGCAGTGTACACCCTTAATCAGTCTAAAGAATGGGGTATCCGAAGCGTTCAAGTAGGCGAGTCAATTTGATCAAAGGTAACCCCACTAGGGCATTGGGGTCATCGGTTTCGAGTTTGTCAAATAGGGTGATACCCAATCCCTCTGATTTGAAACCCCCGGCGCAATCAAAAGGTTCATCAATGTCTACATACCGGTCTATCTGATCATCAGACAGTTTTCGAAAGTACGCTTTAGTAATATCGATGTCGCTGAGCGTTTTTAGACTTCTGGCGTCAACTAGACAGACGGCAGTGTAGAAACGGACGCATCGGCCTGATGAGGCTCTAAGTTGATCGATTGCGCATTTTCTTGAGCCTGGTTTCCCTAAGAGGTGGCCGTTAATTTCTGCTACTTGATCCGATCCAATGATCAGACCATCCTCGTGTTCTTCTGCAATCTTCATGGCTTTTTCACGTGCAAGACGGAGGGCTGAATCACGGGGTGATTCGTGCCTATGTGGCGTTTCGTCGATATTGGGTGCGGCCACATCGAAGGGAACTCTTAGTTTCTGGAGCAGGCTTGCCCGGTAGCGTGAAGTGGATGCGAGAATAATTGGAATGGTCATGGTGATGTGATGGTTAGTGGATGCGTTTTGACACTGAGAACGCTTACCTTTATCATTGTACGATTATGTCTGAGCGAATGCCGTCCCTTTTTGACCCCTTGGAATTTGCCGATAAAAAGCGTCATATTCGAGGCGAAATAGGGTTTGAGCAGCTGGATCGTATGCAAGATGTACTTTTGGACGTGCGGGGCGCAGTTCAGGTAGATCTCGCTTTTTCCAAGCAGGGACGTACGGGTTTTGTAAAGGGTACGTTGGATGCAGATCTGACTCTGGAGTGTCAATGTTGTATGGGGCCTTTAAAATGGCCGGTACACTGTGATGTCAGTCTCGGAATGGTCGGATCGTTGGATGAAGCAGACCTGTTGCCCAGTACCCTGGAGCCCTTGTTGGTCAAGCCCGATACGTCTATACCCTTGGCTGAACTGGTTCAGGACGAGTTGTTATTGTCCATTCCGACGATCCCGAGACATCCAGACTGTCAGTTTGCAAGCAAGAAGACTGAGGAGCCCGCTGCTGACATGAAGAGACATCCGTTTGCCGATCTGGCTCAGTTGAAGAAATAGTAATCCTTGGAGTTTTAATCATGGCTGTTCAACAAAATCGTAAAACGCGCTCAAAGCGTGACATGCGTCGTTCTCATGACGCCTTAACGGGCGCTACGTTGTCTATTGAGCCTACAACCGGAGAAACCCATCGCAGACATCACGTAAGTGCTGATGGTTATTACCGTGGTCGTAAGGTGGTTGCTACTAAGGTAGAAGAAGCTTCTGACGAATAATAACGGGTCTGTTTTAGCTTAATGACCGTTTCAACGTCTGAGTAAACATCCTCCGAATATGTCGCGAACGCTTACGATTGCGCTGGACGCCATGGGCGGGGACCATGGGCCGGTGGTCATAGTCCCTGCTGCGCTTGATAGTGCCAAGAAGTATCCTAATCTGCACTTGATCCTCGTCGGCGATGAAGTCCTTCTTCGGCGTGAGTTGGGTGGTGAGGAAGATCAGTTCGGGTCCAGAATTGCCATTCGTCATGCAACCCAAGTCGTCGAGATGCATGAAAGTCCCTCTAAAGCCTTACGTGGTAAAAAAGACTCGTCTATGCGGGTTGCCATTGATCTCGTCAAACAGGGTGTCGCTGATGCCTGTGTGAGCGCCGGAAATACCGGGGCACTGATGGCTATTGCAAAGTTTGTCCTTAAGACGATTCCTGGGGTTGATCGTCCCGCCATCATTGCCATGCTGCCTTCCAAGAATGGGCATACCCATGTTTTGGATCTAGGCGCTAATGTGGACTGTACAGCTGAACATCTGAGCCAGTTTGCTGTGATGGGTTATGAGTTGGTCAGGGCACTTGAGGAGAAAGAGCATCCTCGTGTCGGGTTGTTGAATATTGGCGAAGAGGAAATCAAAGGCAATGAACAGGTGAAGCAAGCCGCGAAGTTGATGGCTGAGACACATATCAACTTTATTGGTTTTGTGGAAGGCGACGATATCTTTAGGGGAGACGTCGATGTTGTTGTCACGGACGGCTTTACTGGGAACGTTGCTTTGAAAGCGATTGAGGGGTTTGCCAAATTGATAGGGCAAACACTCAAAGATGAGTTTACCAGGACATGGTTTACTAAAATTATCGGGTTGTTAGCGCGTCCTATTATGCGCGCCTTCAAAAATCGTTTTGACCCCAGTCGTTACAATGGTGCCAGTTTCTTAGGTCTCAGAGGCATTGTGGTCAAAAGCCATGGTAATGCAGACCGAGTTTCTTTTGCTAACGCCATCAAGATGGCCATCAAAGAAGTTGAGAAGGGTGTGCCTGAACGTATTGGTGAACGCGTTGAAGAGGCGTTCGCCGCGAGGAATTCTGCGTGACACGATACGCAACACTCCTTGGAACGGGCGGTTATCTCCCTGAACACATTCTGACCAACCAGGAAATCTCCAAAACAGTCGATACCAATGATGAATGGATCGTCGAGCGCACAGGTATTCGTGAGCGACGCATCGCTGGAAAAGAGGAGTCAGCTTCTAGTATGGCCGAAATGGCCGCACGACAGGCCATTGAAGCGGCAGGGCTTCAGCCCGACGATATCGATTTGATTGTGGTTGGAACGGGAACGCCGGATCGTATTTTCCCAAGCACGGCCTGTTTGCTCCAGCATCGGCTTAATATCCGGAAGTGCGCTGCATTCGATGTACAGGCGGCCTGTTCGGGTTTTATTTTTGCCCTGAGCGTTGCCGATCAATACATCCGTGCGGGGAGTTCACGTCACGTACTTGTGGTTGGAACTGAATTGAACTCACGTCTCGTCGATTGGACGGATCGATCAACGTGCATCCTTTTTGGGGATGGTGCCGGTGCTGTTGTCCTAGGTGTCTCTGATCGCCCTGGCATCATGAGTACGCATATCCATTCGGATGGGCAATATCAGGATCTCCTTTATGCGCCAAACCCCGTTCATGATGCGACGCAAAACAGCCCAAGACAGTATCTCCAAATGCAAGGTAATGAAGTCTTCAAGGTGGCTGTCAATACCTTAGGACGAATTGTTGACGAAACCTTGGCCGAAAATGGTCTGGATAAATCCGACATTGATTGGCTGGTTCCGCATCAGGCTAATATCCGAATCATTACAGCTACAGCCAAAAAACTTAAGATGTCTATGGATCAGGTTGTGGTGACCGTTGAGAAACAAGGCAATACTTCGGCTGCATCCATCCCCTTAGCCCTTAATGAAGCGATTCGTGACGGCAGAATTCAGCGAGGGCAAACCGTATTGATGGAAGCGTTTGGGGGTGGATTTGCCTGGGGTTCCGCTTTGTTAAGGTATTAAGTTGAGATTTTGAGAATGAGTTATTTCAAACCACAACTGGCCTTCCTCTTTCCTGGCCAAGGCTCGCAGTCGGTCGGCATGCTGGCCGAACTTGGTGAGCATGCGAGTACAGTCAGAACCACGTTTGATGAAGCCTCTGATGTGCTGGGTTATGATCTGTGGTCGTTGGTTCAGAATGGACCGGTTGAAACCTTGAATAACACCCTGTTCACTCAGCCAGCCATGCTGGCCGCGGGTGTTTCTGCATGGCGTGCTTGGTGCGAGTCGTCGGATGTCCGACCATCCTGGATGGCAGGGCATAGTCTGGGAGAGTACTCGGCACTGGTTTGCAGTGAATCCTTGGCTTTTTCGGATGCGCTCAAGTTAGTGGCTGAGCGAGCCAGGTTGATGCAGGAAGCGGTTCCTGTTGGCGTTGGTGCGATGGCTGCGATTTTGGGTCTTGACGATGAAAAAGTTTTAGCTGTTTGTATCGAGGCTTCTAATGACACCGAGATTGTTACAGCGGCTAACTTCAACTCGCCAGGCCAGGTAGTGATTGCTGGCGATGCTGCGGCTGTTTCGCGCGCAGCTGAGCTTGCGAAGAGTCAGGGTGCTAGAAAGGCAGTGATGCTTCCAGTCAGCGTGCCTTCTCACTGTCCATTGATGCAACCAGCGGCCGACAAGTTTCGTCATGCGCTCAGCGCGATCGAGTTTAAAATACCAACCATAAAAGTTGTTCATAACGTGGATGTGACGTCTCATACGGAGCCCGGTCCGATACGATTGGCTCTCGAGCAACAGTTGTGTGGATCCGTTCGATGGACAGAAACTATCCGATTCATGGCGTCCCAAGGCGTCGATCAGTTTATTGAAAGTGGTCCTGGAAGAGTGTTGGCTGGTTTGAATAAGCGAATTGCAGCTGAGGCTTCTTGTGAAACCATCTTCGACTCTGGTTCCTTAGCCAAAGCAGTGAGTTTAGTTTAATGAGTACTAATATTGCAATCGTAACGGGTGCAACCCGCGGTATCGGAAAGGCCATCGCACTGAGGTTGGCTAAAGAGGGCCATGTTGTGATCGGCACGGCCACCAGTGAACAAGGTGCGGCCGAGATTGGTGCTTATCTTGAAACGGCTGGCTACCCGGGTGTAGGGCGTGTCCTTAACGTAGCCGATGCGACCGCTATTGATGCCTTTATTGATTCGGTTGGTACAGAATTTGGTGTGCCTTCTGTTTTAGTCAACAATGCAGGTATTACTAGAGATAATCTCTTGATGCGGATGAAGGATGAAGAGTGGGACGATATCCTGACTACAAATCTGAGCTCAATCTTTAGACTAAGCAAGGCGTGTATGCGCGGAATGATGAAAGCACGATACGGCCGGATCATTAATATCACGTCTGTCGTCGGTGTAACGGGCAATGCAGGTCAGACGAACTATGCCGCAGCCAAAGCCGGGATCATTGGTTTTAGCAAATCTTTGGCGAAGGAAGTAGGTTCAAGAGGGATAACGGTCAATTGTGTGGCCCCTGGATTTATTGATACTGATATGACCCGTGCGCTCTCTGATGAAATTCGTGATGCGCTTTTAAAGAATATTCCACTTGCTCGTTTGGGAGCGGTGGAAGAAATTGCGGGGGCAGTTGCATTCCTGTCCTCCGAAGATGCTGGATACATTACCGGTGAAACCCTGCACGTCAATGGCGGTATGTATATGGCATAATGCGCGCGCTGCCTTTGGGAAGCGGGTCGTATGTCGGGTTTGTGCGGGTTCTATCCGTGCAACAAATGTGTTGAGAGCCTTCGGGTATTTTGGCGCGATGAGATAAAACCCTTGTAATCGTCGGGTTTCAAATTAAAATTTATAAATTATTTTGCAGAGAAGATTGAGGAAGAAAAATGAGTGATGTAGCAGAACGTGTTAAGAAGATCGTTACCGAGCAACTGGGCGTTAAGGAAGAAGTGACCAACGAAGCTTCTTTCGTAGACGATCTTGGCGCGGACTCTCTCGATACGGTAGAACTGGTTATGGCTCTTGAAGAGGAGTTCGAATGCGAAATTCCTGACGAAGATGCAGAAAAGATCACCACCGTTCAGCAGGCCATCGACTACATTACTGCTAACGTCTGATCATTGCCAATTCATCGCCCTGTGACGGTTGTTGCAGGGCGATTTTGTGTGTTCTAGCATTAGGTTAAGGCAAGTTTTGAGTAAGAGACGCGTAGTAGTTACTGGGATGGGTGCCGTGGCACCCGTTGGTCTGTCCGTAACGGAATGTTGGGACAATGTTCTAAATGGACGGAGTGGTATTGGTCATCTCGAAGTTTTCGATGTGTCTGAGTTCACGACTCGTATTGGTGGTAGTGTCAGAAATTTTAATATTACTGACTACATCAGCGAGAAGGACGCCAAAAAAATGGATGTGTTCATCCATTATGGAATGGCGGCCGGCTGTCAGGCCTTTGAAAGCTCTGGTATTGAGGTTACCGAAGAAAATGCCGAACGCATTGGTGTTGCCATTGGTTCAGGCATAGGTGGCATCACGGGCATCGAAATTGGCCATAACGCCTTCCTAAAAGGCGGGCCGAGGAAAATTTCACCTTTCTTTGTGCCGAGCAATATCATTAACATGATCTCGGGTAATCTGTCGATTAAATATGGTCTCAAGGGGCCTAATTTTGCGATTGTTACCGCCTGTACAACAGGCACTCATAACATCGGTGAAGCCGCTAGAATCATCATGTATGGTGATGCGGACGTGATGGTGGCTGGCGGCGCTGAAATGGCTACTTCACCTACTTCACTTGGAGGTTTTGCCTCTGCAAAAGCCTTGTCGCGGCGAAACGATGAACCACTCTTAGCTAGTCGTCCATGGGATCGGGACCGTGATGGTTTCGTTCTAAGTGACGGTGCGGGTGTTCTTGTCCTCGAAGAGCTGGAACATGCGAAGCGGCGCGGAGCTACGATTTATGCTGAACTGATTGGATACGGCATGAGTGCCGATGCCTATCACATGACGCAACCTCCTGAGGGGGGTGAAGGCGCGGCGCGTTGTATGCAAATTGCCTTACGCGATGCGGGTCTAAATCCAGAAGCCATCAGTTACATCAATGCCCACGGTACGTCGACTCCGGCTGGAGATTTGGCCGAAACGCACGCGTTAAAGCGGGTTCTTGGTGATCATGCCTATAAGACGGCGGTGAGTTCTACCAAGTCGATGACTGGCCATATGCTCGGAGCAGCTGGCGGAATTGAAGCCATTTTCTCTGTGCTAGCACTTAAAGATCAGGTCGCGCCCCCCACCATCAATTTGGATAACCAGGATCCAGAGTGTGATCTTGATTTCATCCCACATCACGCTAGGGAAATGACGCTCACTCATGTGATGTCCAATTCTTTCGGGTTTGGTGGAACCAACGGAACAGTGATCTTTAAACGTTACTCTTAATGTTCAGCGTCATGTGCGTATTGATATCGCGCATGACGTTTCCCCATGGCTTTGAATAGGAGGATGTCTGAAACCTCTAGTTATTGTTGATGGGAGTCTTATTGATTCTGTCCTGGTTTCTGATCGAGGTTTTAACTACGGTGATGGGGTTTTTACTACCCTTTCCGTTGTTGACGGCCGAATCATTCTGCTTGAGTTGCATCTTGACCGATTGGCGCGTGATTGTGCCCGTTTGGCAATACCTCCTCTTCCGAATCGTTTATTCCTTGAAGACCTGAATCATTTGCCCCTGCTCGAGTTTACTGGGGTGCTTAAAATTCTTGTGACGCGAGGCACTGGCGGTCGCGGTTACAGGTCTCCTATCGACATTTCGCCAACGCGGGTATTGAGCCTCCATCACGCTCCAGTTTATCCCACTGCTTACTGGACCCATGGGGTTGAGCTTCGTATTTGTAGCACCCCACTTGCAGAGTCCACTGTTCTTGCAGGTTCAAAACATATGAACCGTCTTGAGCAGGTTTTAGCGCGTTCAGAATGGTCGGATGATCACGTGGCCGAAGGAATCATGCTGGATACGTCAGGACGGATTACGGAGGGAACGATGAGTAACTTATTCATCGTTCGTTCTGGAAGAGTTTTTACGCCTAAACTTGATCGCTGTGGTGTTTCGGGTGTCATGCGCTCTATGGTCATAAAGGGTTTTAATGAACTGGGTATACCCATTACCGAGGCAAGACTTTGGGTCAGAGATCTCAAAATAGCCGATGAGGTTTTTTTGACCAATAGTGTGATCGGTATCTGGCCAGTGAGGAAAATTGGGTGTCTTGATTTCGAGGTCGGTGCATTGACGTTAGAGGTAACATCTTGGTTGGAAGAAAATACTGGAATGACGTTTCCTCCAGAAGTAAGCATCTGATTCTCTGGGCTCTGCTGACCCTAGCTCTCTGTGTATGGATCGCCTATGATTTCCACTTAAGTCTTGGCTATTCGCTTAAGAATAAAACCACAATGGTTTTTTCTATCCAAACGGGAGAATCGCCAAGGGTGATTGGGGCAGAATTAAAGCATAAAGGCCTGATCGTGGAACCGCTTTGGTTCACTGTGTATGCTTATTTACATCAACCATCCAATGGTCTTGTTGCTGGAGAGTACGATATCCCCCCAGGCACGTCGGTGAGGGGGCTGGTTGATATGTTTGTGCATGGCAGAATCCGCCTGACACCCGTTACCATCATAGAAGGCTGGACGTTTGCTCAGATGAAGGGCGCTCTTGATCATCATCCCTCCTTGATTCATCAAACTCTGGGTAAATCGGATGAGGAGATCATGACGATGTTGGGTCTGGCTGGGCAGAAACCTGAAGGCCGCTTCTTTCCTGATACTTATTTCGTTGGTCAACATACTACGGATATTCAAATTCTCAAGAACGCGCTCAATAAAATGCAGCGGGTGTTAGAAAATGAATGGCAAAATCGGTCAACTGAACTACCCTTCAAAGAGGCTTACGAGGCGCTGGTGCTGGCATCGATTGTTGAAAAAGAGACAGGTCGTGCGCAGGAACGCTCGAAAATCGCCGGAGTGTTCCTGAGGCGACTTGAAACGGGCATGCGCTTACAGACGGATCCTAGCGTGATTTATGGAATGGGGCCATTGTATTCAGGAGATCTTCATAAAGACGATCTCTTAAGAGATACGCCATGGAATACTTATACTCGAAATGGCCTCCCTATAACGCCCATCGCGCTGCCCGGCAGAGAATCCATTCATGCGGTCATGCATCCTGAGAAGGGAGACGCACTCTATTTTGTCGGGAAGGGTGATGGCACGCATGAATTCTCTTCTAACCTCCAGGATCACAATAAGGCCGTTAATCAATATCAGAGGCATGTGCAATGACTGGCTGTTTCATTACGCTTGAAGGAGGAGAGGGTGTTGGTAAGTCAACCAACATGGCGTTTATCGAACAGCATCTCAATTCACGCTCCATTCCTTTTATCCGTTCACGTGAACCTGGTGGGACGCCATTAGGGGAATCCATTCGAAATTTATTATTAAACTCAGAGTCGATGGATGTCCAGGCCGAACTTTTGATGGTTTTCGCTGCAAGGGCTCAACACATCCAAACGGTGATCAAGCCTGCTCTGGTATCGGGATGCTGGGTGGTATGTGACCGTTTTACAGATGCCAGTTATGCCTACCAAGGCGGTGGCAGAGAAATCGATTCTGAGGCGATCAAATTCCTCGAGACTTGGGTTCAACACGGTTTACAGCCGGATTTGACGCTGCTTCTCGATGCGCCGATCGATGTGGGTATGGATCGGATCAAGGTGAGATCGCAAATGGATCGGTTTGAGCTTGAGAAAGCATCCTTCTTTCACAAGGTTCGCGAGGCGTATCTAGAGCGCGCTATGCAATTTCCGGAACGCATCAAGGTAGTGGATGCAAGTGTGAACTTGATTGAGGTCCAAGCGTCCATCGCTCATCATCTAGATCAGCTGTTGGCTTCGAAACATGTCTGACTCTATTGAGATCTATCCTTGGTTAAAGGATGCTTGGCAAAAGCTCGATCACTATCTTGCCTCAGGAAGAATCCCCCACGCATTGATGATTCATGGTGCTGTTGGTCTTGGAAAGGGCAACATGGCCGAGATGTATGCTCAAAAGCTCCTATGTCGAAATCCTAATACGTTTGCATGCGGTAAATGTCCTTCTTGTCATTTATTGCAGGCAGGAAGTCACCCGGATTTTAAAGTGCTGGAGCCGGAAGAATCGGGTAAGGCCATCAAAATCGATTCAGTCCGGAAACTGATCGCTGATCTTGAGTTGAAGTCTCATTTTGAAGGTTATAGGGTAGTGCTCTTGAAACACGCTGAGATGATGAATTTGAACTCTGCTAATGCGCTCCTCAAGACGCTAGAGGAGCCGGTCGAGAGGACCGTGATGATCCTCGTCACGGAGAAAGCTCATCAGCTGCCTGCAACGATTCTGAGTCGATGTCAGAAGTTACTCATTCAGTCTCCAAGGCATTCGAATGCAAGCGCATGGCTTAAGAGTCGTCTTCCTGATGCGGACGTTCGTATGCTGCTCTCCGCTGCGGATAACTCACCCCTTCGGGCACTCGAGCTCAATGCCTCTGATCTGATTAAACAGCGTCAATATTCTTTTGACCGATTTATGTCGGTTATGCAGGGGCAGGAAGATCCTATTGGGGTTGCAGAGACGTGGAACTCAGAGGATGTTGAACAAAAAATCTCGTGGATCCAGTCCTGGGTGTTGGACCTCATGAGACTGAATGCAGCTCCAGAAACGGATCAAATAAAGAATCCGGATGTTGCTAAGACGCTCCGTCTTTTAGCGTACAAGATCTCACCAGAAGCACTATCTGGTTTCTGGAGCGCACTTCTTGAGACCAGAAAATCGTTATCGGGCCAAGCTAATCGCCAGTTGGTGCTCGAGGAGATGCTCATTAAGGCGTCACGGCTGGTCGTTCAATCTCAGCAATAGGCACTATAAGTGCTTCTATTGATAGGCCCTATTTGATCCTCATTCCTGGTTCGGCGCCTTGATCCGGGAAAAGCACAAAAGGCCCACCTCGTTCATCGCTCGCAGCAAGCACCATGCCTTCAGACAGACCGAATTTCATTTTGCGTGGCGCAAGATTGGCCACCATCACAGTAAGTTTGCCCTCAAGTGCCTGGGGATCATAAGCGGATTTTATGCCGGCGAAGACCGTTCTGGTTTCTGTTCCGATATCGAGGGTCAGTTTCAGTAATTTTTCTGCGCCATCTACATGTTCAGCTTTGACGATCTTCGCAACGCGAAGATCGACCTTGGCGAAATCATCGATACTGATGTGGGAAGGTGAATCGGATGATGCTTCTGTCACGTTTACTTTAGATGTCGGTTGGGTGGCTGGGGATGTTGGTGATAGTTCCTGTTTATTCGCTTCGATCAAGCGTTCAATTTGGCTAGGTTCAACTCGAGTTAATAGATGTTGATACGGCTGAATGGAAGCGGGTGGCTGTATGAGGTCATCCCAGTGGAATGGACGTTCGAGGCCGAAGAACTCCTGGGCTACTCGTTCGGTAACTTTGGGTAACAAAGGCGCTAGTAGAACAGATAGGGCATGAAAGCCCTGAAGGCTGCGGGTGCAGACCCTTAAGAGATGCTCTTTTTGGCTGGGGTCCTTGGCCACTTTCCAAGGTTCTTGTTCGTTGACGTATTCATTGATGCCATCGGCTATCTTCATGATTTCTCGAGTGGCACGCGCATAATCACGATGCTCATAGGCTTCAGCTATGGACTGTGCGGCTGTACGTGTTTTTTCCAGAATCGCCAAACCTTCCTGTGTGCTCCAGAAAGACAGATCCAGTTGACCATCAAGGTTTTTAGTAACAAATCCAGCAGTACGGCTGGCTATGTTCACATACTTACCTACGAGGTCAGAATTAATCCTCAAGGCGAAGTCCTCGAGATTAAGGTCCAGATCCTCCATGCTCCCATTGAGTTTGCACGCGTAGTAGTACCTGAGCCATTCTGGATTCAACCCTTCTTTAAGATAGCTCTCGCCAGTAATGAAGGTGCCCCTAGATTTCGACATCTTTTCACCGTTTACAGTCAGAAACCCGTGTGCAAAGATTTTGCTGGGTGTTCTGAACGCAGATTGCTCTAGCATGGCGGGCCAAAAGAGTGCGTGAAAATAGAGGATATCTTTGCCAATAAAGTGATAAAGCTCTGCCGTAGAGTCTTTATGCCAATAACTCTCAAAATCAAGGCCAATTTTGTTACAGAGATTCTTGAAACTCCCCATATAGCCGATCGGTGCATCTAGCCAGACATAGAAGAATTTGCCAGGAGCTTCTGGGATTTCGAATCCGAAATAGGGTGCATCTCGAGAGATGTCCCAGTCTGATAGCCCCTGTCCGAACCATTCTGCCATCTTATTCGCCGCTTCATCCTGAAGATGGCCATTTCGGGTCCATGTTTTCAAGAAGTCTTCTGACTTTGAGAGTTTAAAGAAATAATGAACGGAAGACTTTCGAACCGGGGTAGCACCCGATACGGCCGAAAAGGGGTTAATCAGATCCGTTGGGGAGTATGTGGCGCCACAGATTTCACAAGAATCACCGTATTGATCCTTAGCATGGCATCGCGGGCATTCTCCTTTGATGAACCGGTCAGGAAGAAACATCTCCTTAGCCGGATCAAAGTACTGCTCGATACTTCTGGATTCGATGAAGCCGCCTTCTTTTAGGCGGTTATAAATGAGTTCTGCAAATGCGCGCGTTTCAGCCGAATGAGTGCTGTAATAATTGTCAAAGGCGATATGGAAGCCTTTAAAGTCTCTTTCGTGTTCTTTTTGGACTCTCGCGATCAGAACTTCTGGGGTGATGCCTTCTTTTTCAGCGCGCAGCATAATGGGCGTGCCGTGTGTGTCATCTGCACAGACGTAGTGACACTCGTGGCCTCTCATCTTCTGGAATCGGACCCAGATGTCGGTCTGAATGTATTCGACCAAATGACCCAAGTGAATGGGGCCATTGGCGTATGGAAGGGCGCTGGTGACAAGGATTTTGCGCTGAGTCATCGTGCGTATACCAATCGATCGTATTAGGTGAAGAATTTATAGAGCCATCTTAGGTTTTAGTAGCGTACGGCCCACCCAGTCCTTTGCGAATTGGAAGGCTACTCGTCCACTTCTTGAGCCACGGAAAAGTGCATAACTGAGCGCCTCTTCCCTTGCGTTCGGTAGGTCCTGAGACCGTCCTAGCTTCTCGAGCCAATGCGCTACCATCTCAAGGTATTGGTCCTGAGAAAAAGCTCTGAATGATAGCCAAACACCAAACCGCTCCGAAAGAGAAATCTTTTCTTCAGAAGCCTCACCTTGATGGAGCTCGTCGTTGATCCAGCGAGCTTGGAGGTTCTCCTCCACATATTCAGGCAAAAGATGTCGACGATTGGATGTGGCGTAAATCAGGACATTGTCTGGCTGTGCACACAGTGACCCTTCCAGAAGTGCTTTGAGTGCCTTATAGCCGGCATCATCTGTTTCAAACGCTAGGTCATCACAGAAGAGTATGAAGCGCTCTGATCGTTCTACGAGGATTTCTTGAATGATGGGGAGATCAATCAAATGCTCCCGGTTAACTTCGATCACGCGTAAGTTATCACGGGAAAACTCGCTCAGGATGGCCTTAACCAATGAAGATTTGCCGGTTCCCCTTGAACCCCACAGCAAAGCATTGTTGCAAGGAAGTCCTTGAAGAAACTGCCGGGTGTTCATCACCAGAGTTGTTTTTTGATGATCAATACAGAGTAGGTCTTCAAGCGCCATTCTGTGAGGGTTACGGATGCTTACCAACGGTGGGCTTTTGTCTTGTCCTTGCCAGCGGAAAGCAATACCCTGGGACCAGTCGATAGGCGCTGCCCTGGATGGAATCAATCGATCCAGTTTCTCATTCAGCTCTACCAGTTGAGCGAGAATGTGAGGCAGCGCATCCATGACGTGTGTTTAATCTGGGCTTGATTCTGGCTTCGCTCGGCGTTTGGCCTTGGGAAGAACCAGCCCTTCAACTTTCTTGCGAACGGGTTTATCTTTTGGCTTAGTAGCAGGTGCTGCTACTGATGGTTTGCGACCGTCTTCCTCAGGCTGCAAATTCAGGCGTTGGCCTCTGACCCAGGTTTTTTTGAGCAGTCGAAAGACATCTTCTGGGAGTCCTGCAGGGAGCTCTACGGTGCTATGGGTGTCGAATAGTTTGATCGCGCCAATTTGTCTTGCAGAAATACCGCCCTCATTCGCAATAGCCCCAACAATATCCTTGGGCATGACGCTGTGAGCGCGTCCGACGTCGATGGTAAAACGTTGCATGTCCCCATCGGATCTTCTGGGTGGCTGTTGTCTGGGTTCGCTGCGACGAAAATCGTCTCGTCCCTGTGAGCGGCGGTCGGGACGGCGGTCGGACCGGTCAGAATAACTGTCACGGCTGAATTCGCGGTGAGTTGGCTCTGGTTCATCACCCGCGGCAAGAGGTCTTTCACGGTACATCATTTGTGCCAGAGCGGCTGCAATGTCTGTAGGCGTCCCGATCTCTTCAGTAATCATTTTGGCGATGAGGTCACGGTAAAAAGTGATGTCTTGATTGTCGAGGGTATCGACCAGTTGCGACTTGAACTGTTCAATCCGCTTATCAGCAATATCCCGAAGCGTCGGCAAGCGCATTTGCTGGATTGGATGACGGGTGGTCTGTTCAATCGCTCGTAGCATGCGCTGTTCACGTGGGGCTACGAACAGAATGGCGGTTCCTTTCCTACCGGCACGCCCTGTCCGTCCTATTCGGTGGATGTAGGACTCTGTGTCGTAAGGGATATCGTAGTTGACTACGTGAGTGATGCGTTCGACATCAAGGCCACGTGCAGCCACATCCGTTGCAATAACAATATCAAGCGCACCCTTTTTAAGGCGGTCGACCACTTTTTCTCTGAGGATCTGTGTCATGTCACCGTTTAAAGCGGCGGCCTCATAGCCGCGTGCCTCAAGCTTTTCAGCCAGTTCAACCGTTTCCGTTTTTGTGCGAACGAAAATGATCATGGCGTCGATATCATCGGCATCCAGAATTCGGGTGAGGGCTTCAAGTTTCTGCATGCCGGACACCAGCCAATATTGCTGGTTAATCGCTTCTACTGTAGCTGTTTTGGCTTTAATCTTGATCTCAGCCGGGTTGTTGAGATGGCGATCAGCAATCTTCTTGATGACCGATGGCATAGTCGCCGAGAAAAGAGCCGTTTGTCGAGTATCTGGTGTGTGATCCAGAATCCATTCGACATCGTCGATGAATCCCATGCGAAGCATTTCATCGGCTTCGTCAAGCACCAAGGTTTTTAGGTGATTGAGGCTCAGCGTTTCTCTTCGGAGGTGATCCATTACTCGACCTGGGGTACCTACAATAACGTGTACGCCCCGGGCGAGCTGTCTTAGCTGTTGGCTCATCCCCTGACCACCGTATACGGGCAGGATATGAAATCCTTCGATATGTCGGGCATAGGTTTGGAAGGCTTCAGCGACCTGAATGGCCAGTTCTCTTGTAGGCGCGAGAATCAAGGCTTGTGGAACTCTTTTTGAGACGTCAATGCGGCTCAAAATTGGCAGCGCAAAGGCTGCGGTTTTGCCCGTGCCTGTCTGGGCTTGGCCCAAAATGTCACGGCCTTCGAGCAGGTGGGGTATGCTGGCAGCCTGAATGGGGGAGGGCGACTCGTAGCCTATTTCTCGAATAGTTCTGAGTAATTCGGGACAAAGCTTAAGGTCTTCAAAAGAAACGGATGTATCGGTCATGTAAACTCGGTATTTAGGGGAAGGGCTTTTTGGGGCCCTCAAAAAAAGAAATCAACACTCCGCCCCGCGCACATGAATCCATCCGACGGTTAAAGAGTCTCCTGTCCATCTAGGCCAGAGGCTTGTAGCGAATCCTGTGTGGGTTATCAGCCTCATCACCAAGCCGACGTTTTCTGTCGGCCTCATAGTCAGCGTAATTGCCTTCGAACCAAACGACTTTACTGTCGCCCTCGAACGCTAGCATGTGGGTGGCAATACGATCCAAGAACCAACGGTCATGCGAAATGACCACAGCGCAACCTGGAAAGTCGAGTAAAGCTTCCTCGAGTGCTCGGAGTGTTTCCACGTCGAGGTCGTTGGTCGGTTCGTCGAGCAGAAGCACATTGCCGCCGCTCTTTAGAAGTTTTGCAAGGTGAACACGGTTACGTTCACCGCCGGATAATTCACCAATCCGCTTTTGCTGTTCAGATCCCTTGAAGTTAAAGCGACCACAATATGCTCTAGAAGGTGTCTGATAAGTGCCGACGGTAATCATGTCAAGACCGTCTGAAATTTCTTCCCAAACGGTTTTTTTATCATCAAGGTGATCACGCGTCTGATCAACATGGGCAATTTGTACGGTTTCACCCATTCGAATCGAACCACTATCGGGTTGTTCAACCCCGGCCATCATTCGGAATAGGGTTGTTTTACCTGCGCCATTAGGACCAATGATACCAACGATGCCGCCAGGAGGTAGGCGGAAACTCAGGTCCTCAATCAGCAGCCTGTCGCCAAAGCCTTTTTTAATGTGTTCAGCTTCCACTACAACATCACCTAGTCTCGGGCCAGGTGGAATATAAATTTCTTTGGTTTCGTTACGTTTTTGGGATTCCTGGTTCGATAGCTCCTCAAAGCGTTGCAGACGTGCCTTGCTTTTAGCGTGCCGCCCTTTGGGGTTAGTTCTAACCCACTCCAGTTCAGCTTTCATGGCTTTCATGCGAGCACTTTCCTGCTTTTCCTCAATCTCGAGTCGAGCTTCTTTCTGTTCAAGCCAGGTCGAATAGTTGCCTTCCCATGGGATGCCATGACCACGATCTAGCTCAAGAATCCAGCCGGCCACATTATCGAGGAAGTATCGATCATGGGTAACAGCGATTACAGTGCCTGGGAAATCATGGAGAAATCGTTCCAGCCAAGCGACTGATTCGGCGTCCAAATGGTTGGTTGGTTCGTCGAGTAGCAGCATATCTGGTCCAGATAACAACAATCGGCACAGCGCGACGCGTCGTTTCTCGCCGCCTGATAGCTTGGACACGTCGGCATCCCAATCTGGGAGTCGAAGTGCATCGGCAGCGATTTCCAGCGTGCGATCTAGATTATGTCCATCTCCAGCCTGCAAAATACCTTCAAGACGGGCCTGCTCTGCGGCAAGGGCATCAAAATCTGCATCGGGTTCTGCATAAGCTGCGTAGACTCCATCGAGCTTGGTCAGTGCTTCTTTGATGTGAACAAAGGCTTCTTCGACATTCTCTCGAACGGTTTTATTGGGATCGAGATGTGGTTCTTGAGGGAGATAGCCAATGTTGATGCCAGATTGCGCTCGAGCTTCACCATTGAATTCGGTATCAACCCCAGCCATGATTCTGAGGAGGGTTGATTTTCCCGAACCATTAAGGCCGAGGACGCCAATTTTGGCTCCAGGGAAAAATGACAAAGAAATATCGCGCAGAATTTCACGCTTGGGTGGGACAACCTTGCCCACGCGGTTCATGGTATAAACGTATTGAGCCATGTTTGAAACAGTGGAATATGTGAGGGTATGCAGGGCTTCGCTTCAGCTTCAGAGAGGAAGCCGGCGACAAGTTATTCATGATCGTGTCTATTATCCCATAAGTCGTCCATGAAAGCCCGATCTCTGCTGTCAAATACACCTGTTACTGTTTCGATCGCTTTCGGGTGGAGGATTTTTGAGTGAGTGTTTTGTCCTGCCGTGTTCTTGATGAGGGAGTGACCGCACTCAATGCTGATCATTGGGACGCACTGACGGGGAGTGAATACCCCTTTCTTACCCATGCATTCTTGTCCGCGCTGGAGCAGGCAGCGTGTCTCGGCACGAAAACGGGGTGGATACCACGTCCTTTAATATTTGAGGACGAGTCTCAATCATTGATTGCCGCTGTTCCAGCCTACTTGAAATTCAATTCTTTTGGTGAATTTGTATTCGACTGGTCCTGGGCCGAAGCCTATGATCGAGCAGGTTTAGCTTATTATCCCAAACTGGTGGTGGCAGCTCCCTTCACCCCGGCTTCAGGTCCAAGACTATTGATTCATCCTGAATACCGGACGCTCGAGTTGGAAGATCAGGTCATTCGGTCGACCGTTCACTTAGCTAAAGATCTTGGCGCTTCATCGTTGCATTGGTTGTTTTCAAGTGATTCGGCCTTAGAGCGATCGCCGGAGTTCATGACGCGTTCGGGCTGTCAGTTCCATTGGAATAACGACCATTATCGTGATTTTGACGAGTTCCTAAGTCGCCTGACGTCAAAACGGCGTAAAGAAATTGTGCGCGAGAGACGGCAGGTTCGTGATGCAGGCGTCGAGTTGCGACAGGTCTCAGGGGAGGAGGCCGCGCCCTGGATGTGGGAAGCGTTTTATGAGCTTTATGTCTCGACATTTGAGCGCTACGGTAATTACCCCGCCTTGAGTTTAGAATTTTTTCAGGCGATCGCGTCCACAATGGGGCAACAGATTCGTCTGGTCTTGGCATTTCAAAGCGGTGACCTTGTGGCCGGCGCTTTTTTTCTGGTGGGTCATGGCACTCTTTATGGTCGCTATTGGGGTTGTCGAAAGGAGATTCCTTCCTTGCACTTCGAGACTTGCTATTATCAGGGTATCGAATATTGTATCGAATCGGGTCTCAGTCGATTTGAACCAGGTGCTCAAGGTGAGCACAAACTGAATCGAGGGTTTGTCCCGCATCAAACGCGTTCATTTCATTGGATCGAGGAACCAGGTTTTCGGCAGCCTATCCAGAACTTTCTCGATGAAGAAGGGGCTTTAATGGATGCTTATATCGCCCGTTTAGTGGAACACAGTCCTTACCGATAGATCCATGCTGCAGTTACTTGACCCAGATCACCCCACGCAGGCCTTCCCCGAAAGTCAATCAGCTCTTGATGAACCTAACGGCCTAATCGCAATGGGGGGTTGCTTGTCCCCTGAACGATTAATCAATGCCTATCGTCATGGCATTTTTCCCTGGTTCAACCCAGGTGAGCCCATATTGTGGTGGACGCCGGATCCTCGGTGGATCCTCGACCCCGTTGCGGTTAAAGTATCGAGAAGTCTTAAAAAAAGGCTAGATCGAAATGAATTTACGTTCAGCTTTGACCGAGACTTTCGGGCTGTGATGCGAGGTTGTGCTGCACCCAGAGTGGAATCGGACCTGACCTGGATTACGGACCCTATGCTTCACGCCTATGATCAGTTGCATGATGAAGGGTACGCGCATTCCTTCGAGGTTTGGCAGGGAGGAACTCTTGTGGGCGGGCTTTACGGCGTCGCCATAGGGCAAGTTTTCTTTGGTGAGTCGATGTTTCATCGAGTGACAGACGCATCCAAAGCGGGTTTAGTTTTTGCTTGCCGAAAACTTGAATCATGGGGTTATCAGAGGATCGACTGTCAGGTGTACACCCCCCACCTCCAGAGTCTTGGGGCTAGTGAGATTAGCCGTACACAGTTTATGGATGATCTGGCGCTCTGGGTGGATCTTTCGCCGAATAACCATGCCTGGCAAACCCAATGACAGCCAACGTAATCACACTTCCCCTGTTCCTTGGGCATGAACATCCCTGTGGTTATCTATCTGACCGAATGGCCCGAATGGCCTTTGTATCACCCACACAGCATTTAGATTCCGCTGTGTTCAGTGCTTTGATTTCGCAAGGATTTAGGCGCAGTGGAGATCTGGTGTATCGCCCCCAATGTCCAGACTGTCAGGGCTGTATTCCGGTCCGGATTGCAGCGACAAGATTTCGTCCCAACCGGTCACAACGAAGGAATCAGCGTCGTAACGAAGGTTTGACGGTGATCGAGTGTCCGCCCGTCTTCAGTGAGGAGCATTTCTCACTTTACCTTCGCTATCTTGATGCGAGGCATCCTGGTGGGGATATGGCTGAGTCTTCGCCGGAAGACTATATGCGTTTTGTGAGTCATGCACCAAGTGATGTGACCCGTTTCTTTGAGTTCAGGGAAGCAGGGGGGGAATTGCTAGCGCTGAGTGTGATTGACCGCATGGTTGATGGTTTTTCAGCAGTCTATACCTTCTATGATCCGGATCAGCCAGCCCGTGGATTGGGAGTCTTTGCCATACTGTGGCAGATTGAAGAGGTTAAACGGAGGAAGCTTTCTTGGGTGTATCTTGGATTCTGGGTTCAGGCGTCAGGAAAGATGTCCTACAAGTCTAATTATGATGCGCTTGAACAGCTTAGCTTGTCGGGATGGATTCCGCATAAAACTGAATGTTAGCGGGTTGTGATAGAATCGCCGCTTCGCTCTTGATGGGCGACTTTTATTTTCCGAGAGAGGTTTATGTCGAAAGAAGATCATATCGAGATGGAAGGCAAAGTCATTGAGACATTGCCGAACACCACCTTCAGAGTTGAGTTAGATAATGGCCATGTGGTCATGGCGCATATTTCCGGAAAAATGCGTAAACACTACATCCGGATTCTTACGGGTGACCGCGTCAAGGTAGAGATGACTCCTTACGACCTATCCAAAGGTCGTATTACCTTCCGTCAGCGCTAGTAGATTTAAGCGGGTTCTGGAGTCGCTCCGGCCGTTTCCATCAAAAAGGTCAAGACTCCATCAGCAACATCAATTCTGACTATCCCACCGTTCATCAGTCTTCCGAATAGGATTTCCTCGGCCAGAGGTTTCTTGATGTTCTCTTGTATGACCCGGCTCATGGGGCGTGCGCCCATAAGAGGGTCGAAGCCATGTTTGGCCAGCCATTCTCGGGCATCAGGTTCCAATACCACCGATACTCTTTTCTCTGCGAGTTGAGTCTCGAGTTCAAACATGAACTTATCAACGACTTGGCTGACGATGTCCATGCTCAGTGGCTTGAACTGGATGATGGCATCTAAGCGGTTTCTGAATTCAGGTGAAAAAGACTTTTCGATGACCTTTAAACTGTCAGAAGCATGGTTTTGTTGAGTAAAACCCATGGATGGGCGTCCGCCCTCAGTGGCCCCCGCATTGGTGGTCATGATCAAAACGATATTTCTAAAATCGGCTTTTCGGCCGTTATTGTCTGTCAATGTGCCATGATCCATGACTTGCAATAGCAAGTTGAACACATCTGGATGTGCTTTTTCGATTTCATCCAACAACAGCACGGCGTGTGGGTGTTTCGATATTTCTTCAGTGAGGAGGCCACCTTGATCAAAACCGACATAGCCGGGTGGAGCGCCAATTAGACGTGAAACAGCATGACGTTCCATGTATTCAGACATATCGAATCTAAGCAGTTCAACGCCAAGAACTTTGGCTAGTTGTTTCGATACCTCGGTTTTGCCAACCCCGGTAGGACCAGCAAAGAGGAAGCTGCCTATGGGTTTTTCAGGCTCTCTAAGTCCAGCTCTTGCTAGTTTTATAGCTGCGGAGAGAGAGACAATGGCTTCGTCCTGACCAAAAACCAACATCCTCAGATTCTTTTCAAGGTCACGTAGTTTGTCTTTGTCGTTGGTAGAGACCGTTTTAGGCGGTATGCGTGCAATTTTCGCAACGATTTCTTCAATTTCATACGTGCCTATCAGTTTTTTTCGTCTAGAGACCGGCAGGACCCGTTGCCCAGCACCGGCTTCGTCAATCACATCAATGGCCTTATCGGGTAGATGACGATCCGTGATGTAACGGTCCGAGAGTTCAGCCGCGGTTCTGAGCGCAGACAGTGAGTATTTGACGGAGTGATGCTCTTCAAATTTTGATTTGAGCCCTTTTAGAATTTGATAGGTCTCATCAACGGATGGCTCGAGAATATCGATTTTCTGAAAACGTCTTGCAAGAGCCCTGTCCTTCTCAAAAATACCTCGATACTCCTGGTAGGTGGTCGACCCGATGCACCGAAGGTCACCCGAAGCTAAGACGGGTTTTATTAAATTGGATGCATCCATCACACCACCTGAAGCGGACCCAGCGCCAATAATTGTGTGAATCTCATCAATGAAAAGAATCGCATGAGGTTCTTTTTTGAGCTGAGCCAAGAGTGATTTGAGACGCTTCTCGAAGTCACCTCGATATTTTGTGCCAGCTACAAGGGCACCGAGATCTAGTGAATAGATAGTGCTCTCAGCCAGTATCTCTGGGACGTCACCTTCAACGATCTTTTTTGCCAAGCCCTCAGCAATTGCCGTTTTACCGACACCGGCTTCTCCCACGAGTAAGGGGTTGTTTTTACGTCTTCGGCAAAGGACCTGTATGGTTCGCTCAACTTCGCTTCTGCGACCTATGAGGGGATCAATTTTGCCGATTTTTGCCAGTTCGTTGAGGTTTTCAGCGAACTTCTCCAGAGGGTTGGCGTTCGAAGAATCCACTTCACCCCCATCAACCGGCTCGGTTTTTCCCTGCGTATCAGACTCATCGGCGAGTTTGCTAATCCCGTGTGAAAGGTAGTTCACAACATCCAGCCGACTAACATCCTGTTGGTTTAATAAGTAGACAGCATGTGAGTCCTGTTCACTGAAAATGGCCACCAAAATATTGGCTCCGGTCACTTCTTGTTTACCGGAAGATTGAACGTGAAAGGCGGCTCTTTGTAGTACTCTCTGGAACCCCAAGGTTGGCTGCGTCTCGCGCTTCAGACCTGGTGCGATGAGTGGTGTGTTTTCTTCAAGGAATTCATTAAGCTCCGTTTTCAGTTGCTCAACCTGAGCTCCACAAGCCGTAAGGACATCTATGGCTGCCTGATTGTCGAGCATGGCCAAGAGGATGTGCTCAACAGACAGAAACTCATGCCGTTTCTCATACGCAGTTCGAAAGGCCTGATTCAAGGAAAGCTCTAACTCTTTACTTAACATAGTGAACCCCAACGATGACCTTATTAACTGAAGCGGAGAGCCAATGGCGCCGATCTATTCTCTACTATGGATGGGCTAATCTTATCCTGAATTAAGCTTCATCCATATCACAGAGCAATGGGTGTTGATGCTGTCTCGAAAAATCATTGACTTGCTTTACTTTAGTTTCAGCAATGTCTTTAGAAAAAACGCCGCAAACTCCAATGCCTTTGGTGTGAACGTGCAGCATGACCTGAGTCGCTTTCTCCTCATCTAAGTTGAAGAAAAATTTAAGCACGTCAACTACAAACTCCATGGGTGTGAAGTCATCATTCACCAGGAAGACCTTATAAAGCGGAGGCTTTCTTAATTTTGGTTTTGCCTCTTGAACGGCAAGGTCATCCAGCGGATTCTGATCAACATCTCGAGCCATATGGCGCATTCACGGTCAAAGTTTGTAATAAGTTTGAACTATACCATCCGAATTGGTTCCAGCGTAAAACCGAGATTAACGCACCGACCTTTAAAGACCCGTTCTTCCTGTGAGGCGTCTCATCCTATCTTTTCCCTATGGCATAATCCCATATCCAATTTGTTGTCATCGTAAGAATCATTTCGAGTCTATGGAAAAAAAGTCTAGGCCCCGGGTTACCGTGGCTGCGGTCGTGCAGAAAGAAGGCAAATTCCTGTTTGTTGAAGAAAGAGACAGCCAGGGTCGTTTGGTTATCAATCAACCCGCTGGGCATGTTGAAGCGGGCGAGTCACTGGTCGAAGCCTTTCAACGTGAAGCCTTCGAGGAGACCGCTTGGATCATTGAACCGGAATATTTTCTAGGCGCTTATGTTTGGGGGCCAAAAGATAAAGACATCAGTTACCTCAGGATTGCGATAGCAGGGAAAGCAATAGCGCACGTTCCCAACAGTGCTCTGGATGAAGGTATTGAGAAAGTCCTTTGGCTTGATCGGGATGAGCTTAAGGCCTGTATCCACCAACATAGAAGTGAATTAGTGCTTCGCTGTATCGACGATTTTTTGGCCGGTGAGCGCTATCCCCTTACTGCACTCAAATCCCTCCTGGATTGAATATGGTTGCTAATGTTGTTGTGGGCATGTCGGGTGGTGTTGATTCATCCGTGGCTGCCCTGATTCTGAAACAACAGGGCTATAACGTCACGGGTCTTTTTATGAAGAACTGGGACGAAGATGACGGTACAGAGTTTTGTACGGCCAAGGAAGACCTTGAGGATGCCCAAAGAGTTTGCGAGCGGTTGGATATCCCCCTCAAAACGGCCAATTTTGCGGCGGAATACTGGGACCGTGTGTTTGAGGTCTTTCTCGAGGAGTACGCAGCAGGACGGACCCCCAACCCGGACATTCTTTGTAACAAGGAAATTAAGTTTAAGGCGTTCCTCGAATACGCTCAGGATCTAGGAGCCGATTACATTGCCACGGGTCATTACGCCAGAGTAGAGGCGCTTCAGGACCGTTGTCGTATGTTGAAGGGCTTGGATGCCAACAAGGATCAAAGCTACTTCATCTACACCTTAGGTCAGTCGCAGCTTCAAAAGACCCTTTTTCCGATCGGCGCCATGGTCAAACCAGCGGTTAGGGAAATGGCTGTTCAATATGGTTTTGATAATGCCAGGAAGCGTGACAGTACCGGGATTTGTTTCATTGGGGAGCGTCGTTTTAAGGAGTTTCTGCAGCGCTATCTGCCCGCACAACCGGGTGATATTGAAACGGATGATGGTCGTTTAGTTGGAAGGCATGACGGTTTGATGTATTACACACTGGGACAGCGACGAGGGTTTGGTGTAGGCGGTATTCGCGGAGCGGATCAGGATGCTTGGTACGTGCTTGGGAAAGATCTCAATCGAAATGTTCTGATTGTGGGTCAAGGGCATGAGCATCCCCTAAGCCTTTCGGATTGTCTGGAAGCAGGGACCCTAGATTGGTGCGATAATAAGGCACCCGATTACCCGTTACATTGTCTTGCCAAGACCCGCTACCGTCAACCGGATCAAGCCTGTATTGTGGAGCCGCTCGAAGATGGTCGGGTGGTGGTCTCCTTCGAGGATCTCCAAAGAGCGGTTACCCCGGGGCAATCCGTGGTCTTCTATTTGGGGGATGAGTGCTTGGGCGGTGGAGTCATCGAATATACGAGCTTTTGCGGGCGTCGCACAGGTATTATTGGCTCTGAGGCGGCTGAGTGATTGATATCGTCCACGATAAATAGCCTGCGGCTAACCATTTTTTACTTTTTTGATTCAATTGCGATTTCACATGTCATTGACCAATCTTTCTCCTATCGACGGCCGTTACGCCAGTAAAGTTGAACCTCTTCGATTCATTCTGAGTGAATACGGTCTCATAAGGTTTCGTGTTTTAGTCGAAGTAAGATGGCTTCAGGCTCTTGCGGCCGAGCCTTTAATTGCTGAAGTGCCCTCTCTAAGTGCAGAAGCTACAAAAGTATTAGAAGGTATTGTTGATCAGTTCAGCCTGGCTGATGCCGAGCGGGTGAAAGGGATTGAAGCCACCACTAATCATGATGTGAAGGCCGTTGAGTATTTTCTCAAGGAAAAGATTGCGAGTTCAACGGAGCTTTTAGCCATCAGTGAATTTATCCATTTTGCCTGTACGTCCGAGGACATTAACAATCTCTCCTATGGGCTCATGATCAAAGAAGCCCGAGATGCAGTCATGCTCCCTGAAATGTCTCAAGTGGTGGATGCATTGGCCAGAAAAGCCGAAAGTTATGCGGCTCAACCTATGCTCTCCAGAACACATGGTCAGTCGGCCACGCCCAGTACCATGGGTAAGGAGTTCGCCAATGTAGCCGTCCGCTTGGATCGTCAACTAAAGCAAGTCGCTGCAGTAGATATTCTCGGCAAAATTAACGGAGCGGTCGGTAATTACAATGCGCACCATGTCGCCTATCCTGAAGTGAATTGGCCTGATTTTGGCCAACGTTTTGTTGAATCTTTAGGGCTCACCTTCAACCCTTATACAACCCAGATTGAACCCCACGACTATCTCGCTGAGATGTTCCACGCCATGAGCCGTTTCAATACGGTTTTGATTGATTTTGACCGTGATGTATGGGGTTATATCTCGCTCGGTTTTTTCAAACAAAAGACAGTCGCTGGGGAGGTCGGTTCTTCCACTATGCCCCATAAGGTGAACCCGATCGATTTCGAGAATTCAGAAGGTAATCTCGGTCTTGCAAATGCTGTTTTTTCTCATCTTGCGGAGAAACTACCAATCTCTAGGTGGCAACGAGATCTGACCGATTCGACGGTCCTTCGCAATATTGGGGTTGGCCTAGCTCATACCCTTATTTCTATCCAGGCAACGCTAAAGGGCGTTTCTAAGTTGGAAATTAATGCGGCTGCTCTAGAAGGGGATTTGGCGGCTAATCCAGAGGTGCTAGCCGAGCCGATTCAAACGGTGATGAGGCGCTATGGTATTGAAAAGCCTTACGAAAAGCTGAAGGACCTAACGCGGGGTCAGCGCATCGATCTGGCCTCCCTTGCTGGTTTCATCAACGGACTCGATATTCCTGACAGCGCTAAAAGCCAATTGCTGGGGTTAAGCCCTAGAACTTATACAGGCTATGCCGAATCACTCGCCAAGGCCTTAACAAAATGAAACCTTTCGAGACGCACCTAAATACCATGATCAAAATCTTTGCCATGATTGGATTGATGGGCTTTGCCTGTACGGCAAGCGCTGAGGATAATTCCTTGAACAAATTGAGGGCTTTTCTCTCCAAGGCACATACGCTCCAAGCTGATTTTATTCAGGTTCAGATTGATGAAAAGGGAAATCCGGGCAAAAAGAGTTCTGGGCTCTTCTTTCTACAAAGGCCTGGAAAATTCCGTTGGGATTATCAGAAGCCCTATAACCAACAAATCGTATCTAATGCTGGTAAGGTTTGGTTTTATGACAAAGACCTTGCTCAGGTTACGGCTAAGAGACTCAATAAAGCCATTGGTTCAACCCCAGCCTTACTTCTCAGTGGTGAAGTGCCTATTGAGCAGAACTTCACGATTGAGAGTCAGAGTGTCGATGAGGGCGTTTATTGGCTGAAGCTCATTCCCAAATCTGAGGAAAGTGGCTTTAAATCGCTCCTTTTGGGTCTTGAAGGCGATATTTTGTCAGGAATGGAGTTGAGTGATAACTTCGGCCAGGTTACGCGGATCTATTTTAAAAATGTCAAAACGGGTTCAAAGATTGACCCCCAGACATTTGAATTCAAGCCTCCAAGCGGGGTAGATGTCTTTGAAGAGCCTTAATCCATAGCGACTCTGGTTCATTGTTCAATGGCTCAAACGCTGATTCAGCCTCTTGCCGACAGGATGCGGCCAAGGAACCTCGAAGAATATATCGGTCAATCTCATCTCATGGCTCCTGGAAAGCCTCTTTACGAGGCGATCAAGGCTGGAAGACTCCACTCTATGATTCTGTGGGGCCCTCCTGGAACGGGTAAAACTACGCTTGCAAGGATTGTGGCTCATCATGCAGATGCTGAATTTGCAACGATCTCTGCTGTCCTTTCAGGAGTAAAAGAGATAAGAGAAGAAGTCGTCAAGGCAAGACAGGTCAAAGCTCTCTATGGTCGAAGTACCTTATTGTTTGTCGATGAAGTACACCGTTTTAACAAGTCCCAACAGGATGCCTTTCTACCTCATGTCGAGGATGGTACGTTTTATTTTATCGGTGCTACGACCGAGAATCCATCCTTTGAGTTAAATAACGCTTTGCTCTCGAGGGCTCGCGTTTATGTGCTTAGGTCCTTGACGGAGCCAGAATTGATTTCGATCATGGCCCAATCGTTGAAGGATAAAGAGCGGGGTTATGGCCATGTTGACGTATTGATTCCACCGTCCATCCAGAGTTGGTATGCGGGTGCTGCAGATGGTGATGCCCGCAAGATGCTCAATCTTCTTGAGATCACACTGGATCTCTTAGAGCTAGGTCAGAAAGAGGTGTCTGAGTCTCTGGCCAGAGAGATTTTATCGGGTGGGGGCGTTAGGCGTTTCGACAAGCAAGGTGAGGATTTCTATAACCAGATCTCCGCGCTCCATAAATCGGTCAGAGGCAGTTCACCGGATGCAGCCCTCTATTGGATGTGCCGAATGCTTGATGGAGGCTGTGATCCTCTCTATGTGGCTAGAAGAATTTTGAGGATCGCCAGTGAAGACATTGGTAATGCAGATCCGAGAGGCTTAGATTTAGCATTGAATGCGTGGGATGTTCAACAGCGCTTGGGAAGCCCTGAAGGTGAGTTGGCCATGGCGCAGGCTCTGGTTTACCTCGCTTGTGCTCCAAAAAGTAACGCGGTCTATGTGGCCTACAAAGCGGCTCGAGCCGATGCTGCGGCCACAGGTAGTCTGGAAGTGCCGATCCATCTTCGTAACGCGCCGACTAAACTCATGAAGGAACTGGATTACGGCAAGGCATATCGTTATGCGCATGACGAACCGGAGGCCTATGCAGCCGGAGAATCTTATTTCCCCGATGCTATGGCGCCTCGTGACTACTATCGACCCGTTCCGCGTGGCTTAGAAATCAAGATCAGTGAGAAGCTTGAACGTCTAAAGCAGCTCGACAAAGGAAAGTAGTAGTGAGTGCCAAAGCCCACCTAGACCAGATTGATAAGTCACTTTTGAACCTGCTTGCAGACGGCCACTTTCATTCGGGCAATCAGGTTGCAAAGATGCTGGGTATTAGCCGAGCCGCCGTATGGAAACACATTGGACGGCTCGAAGCCTTAGGTCTTGAAATATTCGCTGTGCCAGGGAAAGGTTATAAGTTGGCCTTTCCTTTGTGTTTGCTCAGTAAGCAAAGTATTCGGGCGGGGCTTACTGCTCAAGCTGGAGCGTTGCTTGCTGGAATCGACTTGCATGATGTCATCGACTCAACCAACACTCATCTCATGGGCAGTGCTCATGCAGGTGCCAATAACGGTACCGTTTGTCTTGCAGAGTGGCAGTTGGCTGGAAAGGGTCGTGTTGGACGTTCTTGGGTGTCGCCCTTCGGATCCAATATTTACCTATCACTGCTTTGGCGCTTTGACAGCCTTTCGCTTATTTCTGGTCTGAGTCTGGCGGTGGGTGTTGCAGTAGCTAGAGCATTGGAATCATTCCATCTGCCCTCTAAGCTGGGGCTTAAATGGCCAAATGACCTACTAATCGATGGTGCCAAACTCGGTGGCATCCTTGTGGAAGTGGCTGGAGAAATGCATGGGCAATATGCGGTGGTGCTCGGGATAGGGCTCAACTGTCGTTTAGAGAGCCGAGATGCTGTGGATATTGATCAGCCCTGGACCGATCTCCAGCGTGCGGGTTTGAGTTTAGATGTAAATCGAAACCGACTCATTGCGGCTTTACTCAATGAGTTGCTGCCTTTGTTGAATGATTACCCAATATCCGGTTTGGACGCCTTCCTGGCCGATTGGCGACAGAGGCACGCCTATGAGGGGTCTCTTGCGACGATCCAAATCGGTGATTCGACGCTTGAAGGGCGAATTGTTGATATTTCTCCTCAAGGTCTCCTTATCATGGAGTTTGAGAATGGCGTTCAGAAGACATTTGCTTCTGGCGAAGTCAGGCTAAGGGTGAAGTGATCTTGAACCTCATGTCATTAATGGTCGACGCTGGAAATACACTGACCAAGTGGGCCCTTCTCGAAGGGGCTGACCTAAAACGAGGCGTGTCTTTTTCAAGTGATCCTCATTCTTTACACAAAGACCTTGATAACGCTTGGTCAACGCTGATGCCCCCAAAAGCCATCCTCGTTTCTAATGTCAAAGGCGCTGAGTTTAGGTGGGCTTTTGATGCCTGGGTATTCGATCGTTGGGGGCTGGGTTGCCACTACCTCCTTTCTGAGGCAAACGCCTTGGGCGTGAGTAATGGCTACGACGACCCTCAAAGCTTGGGTGTGGATCGTTGGTTGGCCATTCTTGCGGCCAGAAACGCCTATCCACTACCTCTTTGTGTGGTCGACTGCGGTACGGCCACTACCCTAGACTTTTTGGATGCCGATGGATGCCATTTGGGCGGCCTAATTGCTCCGGGGTTTCATGCCATGAGTCAGACGCTATCGGTGAATACAACGCTTGATGTATCGAGTGCCTTAAACTCAATCGGTGAATTTCCGGGTCGAGTAACAGGCGATTGTATTAACCTAGGTATTTTACTTTCGACGGCGGGTCTTATTGATAAAGCCGTTGCTTCAATGAAATTGAGGCTGAAAGCCGATGTTCTGGTTTTACTCACGGGTGGTGATGCGGAGATAGTATCCCCCTATCTCTCGGTCCAGCATGAAAGGGTATCCGATTTGATTTTTAGGGGAATGCTGTTGAAGGCCGTCGACATGGGTCTTTAGTTCATTCTTCAGTTGACTCACCCGTCCCTTTTTTAGCCTTTTTATGTATTCAGAACGACCCCGAACTTCTCTGCCCCGTATTGCTCTGATCGGCCTTATTGGCAACGTTATGGAGTGGTATGACTTTGCAGTGTATGGTTATTTCGCCAGTGTGATTGGACAGCTCTTTTTTCCAAATACCGATCCAGCTGTCTCGCTCATTGCCTCCTTTGGTGCCTTTGCCGCAGGGTTTATCGTTAGGCCGCTCGGCGGTTTAGTCTTTGGTCGCATTGGTGACCGGATAGGGCGGGAACGCGCAATGACCTTGTCAGTGGTTTCAATGGCGGTACCTACCGTCTTGATGGCTTTTATTCCTTCCTATCAAACGATCGGTATTCTGGCCCCCATTCTGATTATCTTTCTTCGTATTGTTCAAGGACTTTCAGTGGGTGGTGAGTTCACCAGCTCTCTAGTTTATTTGGTTGAACACGCACCGTCGCATCGTCGTGGCTTTATGGCTATCTGGGGTAGTTGGGGGGCTTCGGCCGGTACTTTGCTTGGCTCGGCTGTGGGTTTATTAGTCACGCATTATTGGGATAGCGCTGAATTGCTGGCATGGGGGTGGCGTCTGCCTTTCCTGTTAGGTGGTTTTGTGGCTTTTACGGGTTACTGGATTCGTAAATCAGTACGAGTTCAATTGCCTCTTGTGCCTTCAGAGACCCCTGTGAGAGAGGCTTTTGCCCGTTTCAAGCAACCGATGCTACGCGTGGCTTTTCTGAATGTGGGGAATGGTGTTGCTTACTATACGGCTTTCATTTACACCCTGACTTACCTGAAGGGTTCGGGACGTCTGTCTGAGAGTGATGCCTTTCAATTAAACACGGTGTCTATGCTCCTCCTCTTATGTCTCATGCCTTTGAGTGCTTGGCTATCCGATCGGATCGGACGGAAACCAGTACTGCTTGCATCGCTGCTTACTTTGACGCTTGGCACCCTACCACTCTTTTATTTGATTCTTCATGGAACTACGACGGAAATCATCCTCGGAGAATTAGGTTTTGCGCTGATTCTCGGTTTTTCAACAGGTGCTATTGCGGCGACTAATGTCGAACTGATTCCATCCATGGTTCGTTGTACCGGATTGGCCTTCGCCTATAATGCTTCCATTGGATTGTTTGGTGGCAGTACGCCCATGATCAATGCTTGGCTGATCCGCTCCACCGAAAGCCCTATGGCACCGGCTTTTTGGGGCACCGTCACAGCCTTGGTATCCTTGCTCACTCTGGCCCTTTGGGTCAAAGAAACACGCTTTCGTTCATTAGATGACTGTTGATAAGCGCCTCGAAGGAAAGAAACCTTGAAATATTTGTTTTATGTTTTGTTATTGGTCAACGCCGTCTTCTTTATCTGGAAGTCTGGCTTAAATCCAGTAGCGTTTTTTAGTGAAGGCGATAATGTAGAGCAGGTTCTGGCTTTACCAGAAGAGCCGGCCTCGCCTTTGACTTCTGTTGTGTCTAATGAGCCCGAGGCGCCCTTGGTTGAAACCGAGGGAGGTACTGAAGCGAGTGCAGAGGACTCCGTTCCCTCTGAATCAGCATCCTCATTTTCAGAGGACAGACCTCCTCTAACTCAATCGATTAATGGCTGTTATGAAATTGGTCCAGTTGCCTCGAAGGAGACGGCCGATGCCTATCTGGCTCTGCTGACCAGTACCTCCAAAGAAGCGCGTGTAGTCTTGAAGTCAGGGTCTGTTCCAGATGGCTGGTGGGTCTTATATCCTCGTGCACCGAACGTTGATGCAGCTCGTGTCAATCGAAGGATGCTTGAAAAAAAGGGCATTCTAGATGCTTGGGTGTTTGATAAGGGACCTCTTCGAGGCGCGATATCTCTTGGGCTTTATCCAAGTCGGAGTGCAGCCGAGCTAGCGGCAAAGCCTTTCTCTGAGAAAGGGATCGTGGTCGAAGTGGCGCCAAGAAGAGTTCGTGGGGATGCATTCTGGATTGAAGTCCCTTGGCAGGGTTTAGCTCTGGATCTTGAGGAGATTATTCAGGTACTCAATACTCAGGATCCACAGTTGCAAATGCCGTTGCCTCTGGTTTGTCGCCAATGATAAGCGCCTAAATTAAAGAGCAGTAAATGTGAGGCTTTACCTTTGGCTGTAACGGCCCGCCGTGAAGAGAAAGAACTGGCAACCGAAGATTAAATTGGCCAAAAGGAGGTGTACCGGCTGAACAAAGGCGGGAAAGCCTAGGCGATCTAGAGTTACGCCACTCAGAATGGCCATCATTACCAAGGTGCCAAGAGCCAGTCCAAAGCCCCGGTATACTTTTGAAACTCCAGAGGTCCGTAAGAGTTTATAAGCTAGCCAAAGGTTGGTGAAAAGGATGATGGAGGAAAAGGATCTATGGATGTAGAAAATCAGTGGGAAGTGCTCCCTCCAGATGCTTCGCTCCGATAAGAGATTTGCATGGGTGATGCCGTCGACGGCCTCACGGATTTGGGTCCCCATGATGACTTGCAGCAGCGTCATAAACATGGCGGCTACAAGCACTTTACGCCAGCGACTCGATACAAAAGTTTGAAAGTTTGCGAGGATTGCTCTCTGCGAACGGCTCACAGTATAGATCAGTAAGCATACGATCAGGAAAGCTACGAACATATGCGCTGTGATCATGGCAGGCTTAAGATCGCTGGCAACGACTCTGGAGCCTAACCAGCCCTGAAAGCCCACTAACAGAAGGGTGGTTGAGGCGCCATAAACAATGGCTTTGTCATGGCTTCTGTAGGCGAACGATCTGAGGAATGTCGCGAGGATTAAAAAGCCAATCGCAACACCCAACAGTCGGTTGAGGTATTCCGTCCAAGTCTTGAGTGGATTAAACGTCGTGTTTCCATAGCCGATATAAGTTTCGTGGTAATTCAGCGGCAACTCGCTTTCAGTGGTGGGTGGAATCAATTTACCGAAACAGGTAGGCCAATCGGGGCACCCCATACCAGAACCTGAGGCGCGTACAATGCCTCCTACAAGAATCAGACAGTACACTGCAGCAATAGTGATGAGGCCAATTCTTCGGAACTTAAGGGCGTAATCCGGGGTTTTCATGCGTCTTTTAGATGGGCTTATAGTCGGGAATCATGACTCGATATGATACCACTGGGCCTCTTGCTTGCTGTAGCGATGAAAATTTTATTGAGTCTTCTTGCGCTTCAGACGTCGAGGGCTCAGGTGCATTCTGTTAAAATAGGCCTCCTATCCTAAGGCCTTGCCAGAGCTTGTTTCTGGGCAAGGTGTTGCTCCATGCTAAATATGGCATTTTTTCTGGAGAATGTTTTTGAGTTCAACAAATACGGACGAAGCCCTTGATTACAAAAGTTCCGGCGTCGATATCGAGGCTGGAAATGCCTTGGTAGAGAAAATTAAGCCTATCGCCGCTCGTACTCGAATACCGGGTGTTTTGGCGGGTCTGGGTGGCTTTGGATCTCTGTTTGAGTTGCCTGTAGATCGCTTTCGTCAGCCGGTCTTGGTTGCAGGTACTGATGGTGTCGGAACGAAGTTAAGACTAGCCATCGATACAGGTCGTCACGATGGTGTTGGGATTGATTTGGTCGCGATGTGCGTTAACGATATTGTGGTTCAAGGTGCGGAACCCTTGTTCTTCCTCGACTATTATGCGACGGGCCATCTTGATGTATCTATCGCGGCCTCAGTCATTGGGGGTATTGGTCGTGGGTGTGAGTTGGCAGGGTGTGCCCTCGTTGGCGGCGAAACAGCCGAGATGCCTGGAATGTATGAAGGTGATGATTATGACCTTGCGGGTTTCTGTGTGGGTGTGGTTGAAAAAGCCTCCATTCTGGATGGTTCGAACGTTAAGTCTGGTGATCAATTAATTGGATTGGCTTCATCTGGCCCACATTCCAATGGATACTCGCTGATACGAAAGATCCTTGAGCGTTCGCAAATAGATCCAGCGTCTTTTGAGGGGCAATCTATTGTCGATGCTTTGATGGCGCCAACGCATATATACGTCAAGTCGCTACTCACGTTGCGTAAGGAAGTAGACGTCCATGCCTTTGCGCACATTACCGGTGGTGGAATTACCGAAAATCTCCCGCGAGTTCTACCTGAGGGTACAGAGGCCATCATCGATCTAGCCAAGTGGACGCGGTCTTCGACGTTCAACTGGTTGAAAGAGCAAGGACGGGTTACGGACGCTGAAATGCTTAAAACATTCAACTGCGGGATCGGAATGATTGTGGCAGTAGCACCTGAAGACGTTTCCACTGCAATCGAGGTGCTAAAACGCCTGGGTGAAAATCCTTTCCAGATTGGAGAGGTTAGGGCGACAAGCGATCGTCCAAAGGTTAATTATCTGAATAGCTGGTAAATCACAAGTAAGGGCATTATGGAACTCAGTGTTGTTGTCCCGGTTCACAATGAAAATGAGAATTTGAGACCGCTTATCGAAGAAATCGTTGCGGCCGTTTCAAAGGTCGATGGTTATGAAATTATCTATGTTGATGATGGTAGTCAGGATGACACCTTGATTCGTCTACAAAGCTTAAGACCGGAATTTGCTCAGCTTCGAATCCTTCGGCATGTGAAATGCTGTGGTCAAAGTACCGCGCTCAGAACAGGGATTCTCGCTGCCAAGGGTCGAGTGATCGCAACCCTAGATGGTGATGGCCAAAATGACCCCGCTAATATTCCTGCTATGTTGGATGCCTTGGCTAAGATGGGCATTTCAGGGAAGGGCTCGATGGTTGCTGGGCACAGAAAAAAAAGGAAAGATACGGGCTGGAGGAAGCTTTCATCTCGAATTGCCAATAAGATCAGAGCCTCCTTGCTTGGTGACGATACGCCTGATACCGGCTGTGGATTAAAGATCTTCACCCGCGATCTCTTCCTTGCTATGCCTTACTTCGATCATATGCACCGATTTTTACCCGCCCTTGCGCAACGCGCAGGTGGTAAGGTGATTTCTGTTGAGGTTAACCATCGTCCAAGAACAATGGGCGTGTCAAAATACGGTACGTGGCATCGTCTTTGGGTCGGTATATGGGATGTTATGGGTGTAATGTGGCTTCAGAGAAGAGCGCGTGTCCCTGAGGTTGAAGAGGTTTGATGGTTTCGCCCAGCTTTGCTGGGTTGATTTTGCAGACAGCAGGTCTATGTTTGTTCTTGGTAAACGTTCATTGATTGTGAGGTACCACTCATGCGACTGTTTCCTGCGTTAATGACAATCCCACTCCTCGTAACGTCCTGTTGGGTCTTTGCAGAGGACGTGCCAGAGCCACCTAGGCAGATGCTCATTGAGAAGATACTCGATCTTCCGGAGATCAAGGCTAAGGTTTCACTAACTAAGGTCATCTTCCCAAAAGGGTACAAGACCCTGCCCCATGAGCACGAAGGTTCGGGGCCTCGATACGTGGTCAAAGGGCGGGTCAAAATTGAGGAAGAAGGTCAGGTTCAGGAGTATGGTCCGGGTCAGGTGTTTTGGGAGTCTGGCCAGACTATGACCGCAGAAAACATCAGCGATGGTGAAGCAGAAATCATTATCTTTGAAGTGACCCCTAAAAAGAAAAGTCCATAAGGAAATATTGGTAATTATGATGAGTCTTGAAAAGCAAATCGCTATGATCTTTGCCTTGTTGTTTTTAGTAGGACAAGAATCTGTCTCTGCTGAAGAGGAGATAAAGCAAGAATGGCAGCCAACCACCTTGAGCGAGGCTACTCTCGAAAAGGTTCAGGCGGGTGTTGCAGATTATCAAAAATGCCTGAATGACGAGACACGTCTGCATATGAAAGACCCTGATGATTCAAGACGTGTCGCCGATTTGATCTTGGGGAAATGCGAAGCGAGGCTGACTGTAGTCCGGAAAGCCTTCGAGGCGGAACAGGTCCCTCCTGTTATCTCTGATCGTTATGTGCGTAGCAAAAGGTCTCGTGGCGCTCAACAGGTCATGAAGATTGTTATGGCGCAAGAAGCCGCTCGTGCTTCAGAATCAGCCTCCCATTCGCCTCATTAACATGGGGTGTCATTTTTGACTCCAGACCCCTTCTTTGCTTTAGGTGTGTCCACTTAAGTTCGCTCAGGGTTTGATGGAGCACCTCCCTAATTGATCTGAGGATTCAATATGTCAGTTGACGTTCATCTAGTACCCGCTTCGCTGGATCTATACCATCTCATACTGATTGGCTCCCTTGCTGCCATGGTATTGCTGATGTTTATTTTGACGCTCTTATGGCTGAGGCAAAAGGGGCGGATTGCTGAGCTTCAAGTGCACTCTGGCGGTGTTAAGCAACCGCTTGATAGTTCATCCCAAGACGCTTCAGATAAGACTGTGAAAGCAGTTCGCTTATCAAACCCAGAGGGAGCAATGCAATTGCTCGGGCTCTTACAAAATGAAGCCCGCTTCGTCGATTTTATTCAAGAAGAGATTTCAGTCCATGCCGATGCTGATATCGGTGCTGCGGCTCGAGTCGTCCATGAAGGCTGTAGGAAGGTGATTAGGGGCCATTTTGATCTAGTCCCTATCCGCGTGGAAGTTGAAAATAGCCGCATCACTCTTCAGGAAGGCTTTGACCCAAGCGCCAACCGTATCACCGGTCACATAGTCGGACAGCCCCCATTTAGCGGAACCCTTATTCACAAAGGATGGCGGGTGCAGAGAGTGGACCTCCCTAAGGTGACAGATGGCCATGATCTTTCGATTATTGCAGCGGCGGAGATTGAGCTTTGATTAACCCCCGTTTTTTCGTGGGCATTGATTTGGGTACGACTCATTGTGTTCTTTCCTATCTTGAACTTCGGAAAGATCATTCGATTGAAGAAGCCGATTCTGTGGTCTTATCCATCCCGCAATTAATTGCGCCTGGGGAAGTTGGGACGAAGCCGCAGTTGCCCTCATTTCTCTACGAGGCTCATAACGCTGAATTGGGTCCTCATGAACGGAGACTGCCCTGGGAAGCCGAACCCAAAGCCATTGTGGGTGAGTTGGCCCGGCAATTAGGCGCTAAAACACCGATTAGGCTGGTTGCGAGCGCAAAGAGTTGGTTATCCCATAGCGGAGTGGATAGACGTTCAGCACTGCTTCCTATTCAGGCGACAGAGGATGTGCCTAAAGTTTCTCCGCTTACGGCTACGATCGAGTATCTAAGACATCTTAGAGATGCTTGGAATCATGAACTCAAGGATGCGGTTCTGTCGAATCAAGATCTTGTCATTACAGTCCCCGCTTCGTTTGATCCTGCAGCCAGAGAACTCACCCTAGAAGCGGCCCACTCATTAGGGCTGCATCAAGCCGTTCTACTTGAAGAACCTCAGGCAGCTTTTTATAGCTGGATACAATCGAGTCATGGTCAATGGCGAGCGCAGGTTAAGCCTGGGGAAGTGATTCTCGTTGTCGATGTGGGCGGAGGTACAACAGATCTATCCTTGATTGCTGTTTCAGAAGATCAGGGGAGTCTCAGCCTCAAACGAGTTGCGATAGGTGACCATATTCTTTTGGGTGGAGACAATATGGACCTCGCTTTGGCTTACACCCTAAAAAATAAGCTCGAGGCAGAGGGGAAGCGAATCGAAGCCTGGCAAATACAAGCCTTGACTCATGCTTGTCGGCAAGCAAAGGAATCTTTATTAGTCGAAGATGGGCCGGATGCAGTCGAAATTGCTGTTCCGAATCGTGGCTCCTCCTTGATTGGCGGCGTGATACGCACCCGTTTAACGCGTGACGAGGTGGACGATATTTTGGTCAATGGATTTTTTCCAGAAGTGGAATTGTCGGATCTACCCAAGTCTTTGCCCAGGACGGGGCTTACCATCGTTGGATTGCCTTATGCGCAAGATCCTAGGATCACGAGTCACCTAGCGGCTTTTCTCACCAAGCAAGTACGTGCGACAGAGGAGCTTGATGGTTTCAATTCGAATCCATCTTTAGGTTTCTTAAAGCCAGATGCCATTTTGCTTAATGGCGGCGTTTTTAAATCGCCCGCTCTCGTGCGACGGATTGTCGCTGTGGTGAATCGTTGGTCCCATCAGGCGGCAGGGCAATCCGTTCGTTTGCTCTCAGGTGCTGATCTTGATCATTCAGTGGCTCGCGGTGCCGCATATTACGGATCTGTGCGCAAAGGACATGGCGTACGTATCCGAGGGGGTATCGCGGCGGCTTATTATGTAGGTGTTGAAAGTGCTATGCCTGCTGTTCCTGGGCTTCAACCGCCTCTAGAAGCTCTTTGTATTGCACCTTTTGGTATGGAAGAGGGGACTCAAGCTGAGTTGCCGCCGTTCGAATTCGGTGTGGTAGTCGGTGAGCCAGTCCATTTTCGTTTCTTTGTATCGAAGACTCGCCGAGAGGATCCGGTGGGGACTCGTCTTGACTCATGGACTCATGATGAACTCGAAGAGCTTGAACCGATTGAGGTTGTGTTATCTGCCGATAATCATCATCAAGGTCAGGTGATTCCCGTACATTTGGGGGCGAAAGTGACTGAAGTCGGTACCTTACAGTTAGAAGCGATCTCCAAGTTGGATCAGCATCGATGGAAGGTCGAATTGAATGTTAGACCTCAATAATAGCCATCCATAAGGTTATCGCTTGATTCAGAGCTTTAAAACGCCCAGTTCGATCGGATGAACATACGGTGAGTAGCCATAAGAGCCGCCCGCAGTACCTGGTGGGTATCGATCTGGGGACGAGTCACACCGTTGTCGCCTATTGTCCCATTGATCAGAGTGCGGACATCTATCTTTTTACCATTGAGCAGTTTGTTCGTCCCGGAGAAATTGAAGCTTTAGATGAGCTTCCCTCTGTTCGTTATCACGCCGCATCGGCCGAGATGAATGAATCTGAGGTCTATCTCCCCGGGTTCAAAAGGACGGGAGAGTCCAAACTCGTCCTCTATGGGCAAGTGGCGCGCTTTCTAGGTAGCAAGTCACAGGGAAGACTGATCACGAGTGCCAAGAGCTGGTTGTCGCATCCTACCGCTGACCGTACGGCTGCGATTCTACCCTGGGGTAAGGTGCCCGACGATGTGATTAAGGTGTCGCCCGTGGAGGCTAGTAGGAGCTATTTGGCCTACATCCGCGAAGCCTGGAATCACCATTTCCCTCAAGCGCCTCTAGAAGAGCAATCCGTGGTTGTGACCATCCCGGCATCATTTGATGAAATGTCTCGTGTATTGACGCTTGAAGCTTCAGCCCTTGCAAAACTTCCCAAGCCACGACTTTTGGAGGAGCCACAGGCTGCTTTCTATGATTGGTTATGGCAACACAGGGATGTCTCGCAAGCTTTGTTGAAGTCAGTTCGACTTCTGCTGATTATTGATATTGGTGGCGGCACCACGGATCTTACCCTGATTCAAGTAACGGAAACGGCTTCTTCTGAGCCTCAGTTGACGCGTATCGCTGTAGGCAGTCATCTCATGCTGGGTGGAGACAATATCGATTTGGCGCTCGCTCACATGCTTGAGCCAAGACTGATCAAAGGTGACGCTAAACTCAGTGCTTCAGAGTTCAGTCAATTGGTAGAGCAGTGTCGGACAGCCAAAGAAACGCTTCTAGCACACAATCCGCCCGAGGCTGTGACGGTCAGCTTGCTTGGTTCGGGAAGCCATTTAATTGGTGGTGCCCGGAGAGCCATGCTTTCCAGAGAAGAAACTGAACAGTTAGTGTTAGAGGGTTTCTTTCCACTGGTAGAGGTTTCAGACAGACCCTCCAATCGACGTAGTGGTGTCATTGAGTATGGTCTACCCTATGTATCTGACCCAAGCCTGACACGTCATCTTGCGGCTTTTCTGAATGAGCACCGACGTGCTGTTTCGGTTTCTACCCCAATGGCCGGCGATACCCCAATCCCCGATACGATTCTTTTGAACGGTGGCATCGTTCGAAGTCTGAAAGTTGTTGACCGCCTGATTGAGCAAATGACGCAGTGGGGTGGTCAGGAACCGAATGTACTCAATAATATCCACCCTGACCATGCGGTTGCTTTCGGAGCGGTTGCGTACGCTTTGGCGAGAGATAGCCACGCACTCCAGCGCATTACATCTGGGGCTGCAAGAAGCTATTTTCTTGTTGTTGATTCGGAGTCCAAGGAAAAAAAGGCGGTAGCTATCCTGCCTCGGGGGACGGAAGAAGGTCATGCGGTTATCCTAATGAACCAGACCTTCATGCTAAGGCTAGGGGCGACTGTTCGCTTTGATCTCGTGGTGGCCGCCGATGATAGATCGGCGGTGCCGGGTGAATTAGTAACGATCGATTCTGGAGGTTTCACGGCACTGCCACCACTCGTTGCCAAACTTGATTATGTTGACGATCTCATGGAGCAAGAGGTCCGGTTGGTCGCTTGCTTGACTGAAACAGGAACACTCGATCTTCGCCTCAATGCCATATCTGATTTATCGCGTCATTGGGCTATTGAGTTTCAATGTCGGCAAGTCGTGGATGATATATATTTTCTTGAGCATACGGCTCATCCCAACCAAGAGGAGGCTCAGGATCTCATACGAGATGTGTTTGGAAAGAAGTCGCGAGCGATGGACCCCAAGCGCGTCAAGTCACTCCGAATGGATCTCGAACACCGTTTAGGTCCAAGAGCATCATGGCCTACCGATCTCTTACGGGCTTTATCGGTACCGTTGTTGGAAGGTATCTCCAATCGACGTCGCTCTGAAGAGCATGAACGTTTGTGGTTAAGTTTGACGGGCTATTGTCTTCGACCTGGATTTGGCTACCCACTGGATGAGTCAAGGGTGAATGAAGTCTTTTCTATCTTCGTCCAAGGTATCCAATTTGTGAACGAGTCCCAGAACTGGGCTGAGTGGTGGACCTTATGGCGAAGGCTTGCTGGAGGATTAGATCAAGATCGGCAAATGCAATTGTTTGAGCATATTGCCGATCATATTGATCCTTCGACCTCAAAACGATCTTCGGTTCTGGCGCTGAGTCGGAAGAGAAGTTATGAAGATATGCTGAGATTATCTGCTGTTCTCGAGCGTTTGGCAGTCGAAAAGAAAGTCATGCTCGGTAACTGGCTCCTTGAAAAGCTTGCGAAACCTAATGAGCCAATGGAAGCCTGGTGGGCACTTGGACGGATTGGAGGACGGATCCCATTTCATGCCAGTGATCACAACGTGGTTGATCCAGAGACAGCTGAACGTTGGCTTAGGGAGGTTTTGAAACGGAATTTACGCAAAGAAACCCAGCCGGCCTTTGCGGCCACACTGATGGCGCGCATGAGCGGTGATCGTGGGCGCGATATCAGTACCTCAATGCGGGTCGAGGTTTTGGAGCAACTTCGAGCCGCCAAAGTGCCAGATTCTTGGATCTTAATGGTGACCGAGTACACAGAATTGAGTGAGGGCGATGAAAAGCGCCTCTTAGGAGAAGCTCTGCCAACTGGATTACGGCTAGTACCAGCCTGAAGGTCAGGGTTTACTTTTTGGTAAACCCTGACTCAGTGTGAAAGTTATTCCTGAGATCCTTTATCCGTAGGCTTTCTAAGTCGAAGTCCTAGGTCTCTCAGTTGCTGTTCCGTTACTTCAGCCGGCGCATCAATCATCGGGCACCAAGCCGATTGGGTCTTCGGGAAGGCCATGACTTCTCGAATCGATTGAGCACCAGCCATCAGCATCACCAGACGATCCATACCGAAAGCGATGCCCCCGTGTGGCGGTGCGCCGTATTTGAGCGCATTGAGCAGGAAGCCAAACTTTTCCTGTGCCTCTTCATCTCCGATACCTAAAAGCTTGAAAACCTGATCCTGCATCTCGGTCCGATGAATACGTACCGAGCCACCTCCGATTTCAGTGCCATTTAGGACCATATCGTATGCTCTAGAAATGGCGGTGCCTGGATAGGCTTTCAGCTCTTCAAGATCACATTTGGGTGCAGTGAACGGATGATGAAGAGCAAACCAACGATTGTCTTTTTCATCCCACTCAAACATCGGGAAATCCACGACCCACATGGGGGCCCACGTCGATTGCGAGAGTCCCCGATCGTGACCAACTTTGAGTCTTAAAGCGCCCATTGCTTCATTCACAATCTTGGCCTTATCCGCGCCGAAGAAGATGAGATCGCCTGTCTGGGCATTGACTCGATCGAGAATTTCAATGACCGCTGCTTCAGGTATGAATTTAACGATCGGCGATTGTAGGCCTTCAATTCCGAGCGATCTGTCTGTCACTTTGATGTAGGCGAGTCCCTTAGCCCCATAGATGCTGACAAATTGAGTAAGGTCATCAATTTCCTTTCGGGATAATTCGCTTCCCTTTGGTACATTCAGCGCAACCACTCTACCGTTTGGATCTTTTGCAGGTCCGGCAAAAACCTTAAATTCGATATCGGTTAAGAGATCGGCGACATCCACGAGTTCCATGGGAATTCGAAGATCCGGCTTATCCGACCCGAAGCGTTTCATGGCCTCAGCATAGGTCAGTCTTGGGAAAGGATTGGGTAGTTCAACCCCAAGTGTTTCTGCAAACAGCTTGCGAATCATTTCCTCCATGAGGTTTGTGATCTCCGCTTCATCCATGAACGAAGTTTCGATATCCAGCTGAGTAAATTCGGGTTGGCGATCAGCGCGAAGATCTTCGTCGCGGAAACAACGAACAACCTGATAATACCGATCCATCCCGGAAACCATCAGCAACTGTTTATAGAGCTGAGGTGATTGAGGGAGGGCAAAAAAATGATTGGGGTGCGTTCTGCTGGGTACTAAATAGTCTCTGGCACCCTCTGGCGTCGCCTTGGTTAAGAAGGGGGTTTCGATCTCGTAAAAGCCTTCGTGGTCCAAGAATTCCCGAAGTTGTCGTGTGACGTCCCGACGAAGACGCATCCTCTGCTGCATCAGGGGTCGACGAAGATCAATGTAACGATAACGAAGTCGAACCTCTTCACTCACTTCGATATCGCTTTCTAATGGGAAAGGCGGAGTTTCAGAACGATTTAGAATTTCTAGCTCAGTTGCGAGTACTTCGATTTTTCCGGTTGTGAGTGTTGTGTTTTCCGTTCCGGCAGGACGTAGTCTCACCTTCCCTCGAGTTTTGAGGACAAATTCGCTGCGGCAAGTTTCAGCCAGTTTGAAGGCGTCTGCGTAGTCTGGATCGAAAACTACTTGCACCAAGCCTTCACGGTCTCTAAGGTCGATAAAGATAACACCACCATGATCTCGACGGCGATGAACCCAACCACAAAGATCAACAACCTGATCTAGGTGATGTTCCGTTATTTCTCCACATCGGTGGCTACGCATGGTCTCTTTACTCATCGACTAAAAGCCTTGAATTTTAAGGTCTGTAAGAGGGGGATACAAGAAGAAAACAGAATGATGGAGGCTGTTGTGCTCTAAAACAGTACTTTTGAGTTGGGCACATCTTTTAGTTCTGCTACCAAGCGCATGATTTGGTTCATCTATTTTAACGTCTTGACCCAAAACATCACGATTTTCTCTTATGATGTTGCAAGGCACAACGAATCGTTTGGAAAGCAGCCGAGGAGGCTGGCGGGAGTTTTATTTTTTGAATACGTCTCCAAAAGGCTATCTAATTTCTTGTTTGCTCTTATTCATTGAGGTGTCTCAAGCCGACTCTTCAATGGTCGCAAAGGATCCATCTTTACTGAATCTTTGGCCGTCTATGATCTTAGAAGGCCAGGAGGGTGATGAGCGTATCCGAAAGGAGTCTGTGCCGGATCATAGGCCACCTGAACAAACTGCATTGGAGGGCGTTTTGCCCTCACTAAAACCTCAAGAACGTGAATCTATTCGTAGGGTACGTATTACTTCAGACCATAAACCGATTGCACTGAGCTTTGATCTATGTGAGCAAGCGGATGACCGAACCGGTTACGATCGAGATATTGTCAACTACCTTCGCTCTGAGCGCATACCCGCGACCTTCTATGCTGGGGGAAAGTGGATGCGCACTCATGAAGAAAAGCTATTGCAAATCATGTCAGATCCTTTGTTTGAGATCGGTAATCACGCTTGGACCCATGGTAACTTGCGTGTATTACACGGAGAGAGAATGCGTGATCAGATTATTTGGGTGCAGGCTGAATATCAGCGTCTGAGGGGCGTGTTGGAGCAGAAGGCCACGCAAAAAGGTCTTTCCGCTCTGATGAAATCGATTCCTCTGTACCCTCTTTCGTTTCGTTTCCCCTACGGTACTTGCAATGCTGAGTCCCTCAAAATGGTTAATGATCTGGGGCTTTTAGCCATTCAATGGGATGTTGTGAGTGGTGATGCAGCAAGGGGAATATCAGCCAAGCAGTTGGTTCGTTCGGTTGTTCAGGAAGCTAAACCCGGCTCGATAGTCGTTTTTCATGCAAATGGTCGCGGGTATGGTACTCGTCGTGCACTGCCCATGATCATCCAGCAACTAAAATCTAAGGGCTATGAATTTGTTACCGTGAGTGCCTTGCTTAAGATGGGTGTTCCTGAAACGGCTTCAGAGTGTTACGAGCTAAGCCCAGGGGATAATCTTCGCTACGATAAGTTGTTTGGAGAGGGGACTGAATGATGGAGCGTGTTCGTCTTTTTGATGATTGCCTCATAAGGCTTGGACCCTGTGATCTTGAGCGAGCTTTGTCGTCGGAACAGGCTCATGAGTTGGCCGAATTGTTAGCGGGTATGGACCCTTGGCTGACCTTGGGGTTTTCGGCTCAAGGCCTCTACGATTATCTGGATCGAGTGGATGATGGTTTAATTCGCTATGCCGTTTCACTAGATGAAAAGACTGTAGGCGTTCTTGCGATTCGCTACCCTTGGTTACGAGGCCCCTACGTGGAACTATTGGCGCTTGCAAAGGCCTACCAAGGTCGAGGTATGGGTAAAGCAATTCTTACTTGGCTAGAGCAGGAAGTTAAACCCTTTCATCGGAATCTTTGGGTGGTGGCTTCCAGTTTTAATCAGCCTGCTATTGCAGCTTACGAGCACTTTGGTTTTTCGAAAGTCGGTTTGCTAGAGGATCTCGTGAAGGATGAGTTTGACGAGATCCTCTTACGCAAAAAACTCTGAGCGATTAGGTCCCGGAGCTTGCGGGTTTACTATCGGATTTGGTCGAAGTCTCGGTCGTTGATGAGCTGGATGCACTTGTGGTTTCGCCACCTACAAGATTTTTCTTTTTGTCAGTACCACTCTTAAAGTCCGTTTCATACCAACCTCCGCCTTTCAAGCGAAAGCCGGCTGCCGAGATCAGTTTTGAGAGTTCGGGTGTGTGACAGGCAGGGCAATCCCTGAGTGGGGTATCAGAAACCTTTTGGATGGCTTCTAATGTGTGTCCACAAGCTTTACATTGGTATTCATAGATCGGCATCGATGACCTCTTTGGAATGTCGGCAACCACTTTTGACGAGGTGGTGTCGAAGTGCTCAATTTCAAGTTGGGCAAATGATGCCCACGCTGGTTGATGGTTATTTTACTACGGACAGGAAGCTTAATTTGAAAAAGAGCCATTTAATATGAATGAATGTTCTGAACGTCGCCCTTCCGTGGGGGTTGGTTGCGTAGTATTTGACGGATCTGGACGAGTGCTTCTGGTCCAAAGGTCTAATCCGCCACAGGCCGGTTTTTGGCATATACCGGGTGGGCGTCTCGAGTGGGGCGAAACTTTGGAGGCCTGTGCCAAAAGGGAGGTAATGGAAGAAACAGGTATTGAAGTAAGGCCAAAAACTATTGTGGCTATTGCTGATCGATCCATAGAAGGTTTTCATTACATCATCGTCGACTTTCTGGCGGAATTGGAGTCTGGTGCCGAGGTCACGCCATGTCCTTCATCTGATGCAGCGGCCGCAATTTGGGTGGCACCCGCTGATTTTGATGAATACCCGCTTGTCGAGGGTATCCGTGAGGTTATAGAGTCATCGTTGAGGCCCGCTTCAAAATCAAGTCTCATCCCTTCCGCCTCTCATGCTTGGCTTTATGTTGGGGCAGGAAGTTTCTAAGAGCACATGGATGGGGAACCATGTCGTGGTTAGCTTGACTAAATTTTTGGGTCGGCGATCGTCAATGTGGGTTTTGTGATCTAACGCAGTTAAGGAGCCAGTCTAAGGTATGACTAATTTCACGATGGATTTTGGATTTGTTCGCGAGGCAAGTTCCTTTGTACCCTTAATTCACGGTGGGGAGCATTCAGATGGGGGCCCTGTGGCCGTCATTGAAAATATTCTTGAGGGCTTATCTCGCGAGGCTATGTCCAGCTGGAGTCTTTTTGGCGGTATAGAAACCCTAGGCAGCAATGTGCATCCACTATTGGTTCATTTTCCCATAGCCTTTCTGCTGGCTTTTGTCATATTTGATTTCTACGGACTCTTTCTCAAACGTTTGGGAGCTAGAAGGCTTGCTAATGCCTTTCTGTATCTTGGGGCTATTGCAGCTCCGATAACGGCATACGCGGGTTTAATTGCTGAAGATTTAGCAAAACATGGGTCTGAAGTGCACGAACTCATTGAGTGGCACGAGCGTGCCGGGCTCACCGTTTCAGCTCTGGCCATCATTTTAGCTTTGGGGCGAAGGTTTTTTGGTGTACCAAACAGTGCGATGGGAGAGGCTTTGAATGGCGCCTTATCCGCCATCATGGCTGTGGCACTAATTATGGGTGCGGATCTGGGCGGCCTCATGGTGTATCACCACGGTTTGGGTGTTAGCTCATTGCAAACAGCGAACGATCACGTTCATCCCTAAGAAGGTGATACGCTAACGGTAGTGAAGTTTGATGGCGTTTGAGCCTAGCGCTTGTTCAAGCCGAGCTAAGAGTTCAGGTTTTGGTTTGATTTGCCAGGAATCACCCAGTTGGATTAGACAGCTGGCCAGTTCGTTTTTATAGTCGATGTAGACAGGGCATTGGCCTCCACAAAATGGCTCGAGAATGTTTTTAAGTTCGTCTGCACCTTGGGCCGAGCCTTCGGTGAAGCGATCTGATGATGGCCATTCAATAGATATGCGTTTGGCAAATTGTTCGCGAGCCTCGTTGAGGCTCATGATCCGCTCAGCACTTAAGCGTAGCTGACCTGCAAAGTCGTCGTAACTCAAATTTCCTTCGGCAACGACTAAGGCATCTTTGACCAAGTATTCTCTGAAGCGCTCGAACGTATCTGAAAAGGCAGCAAGCTCCAGGCGTCCGGTTCGATCATCCAGTGTGGCAAAACCCATGCGCTTGCCGTTCTTATTCTGCTTGGTTCTTAGTTCTACAATAAGACCCGCAACAACGACTTTTATTTCTTGGCGTCGACTGTAGGATCCTTCTGGATTTGCGCCCCGGTCGTGTTTTTCACAGAGCGTACCCAGTCGATCGCTGACAAATTGGGCAATGTCCTTTTCGTGTTCAGCGATGGGGTGTCCCGTCAGGTAGAGGCCCAATGTCAACTTCTCATGGGCAAGACGCTCCGCTTCAGTCCAACTTTCAACACGGGGACCTTTTGATACAGCCTCCGGAATCCCCATGGGATCCATCAAACCAAACAAATCATGCTGCCCCGTTTCGGCCATGGCTCCATGTTGCTCAGCTGATTTCAGGGCGTCTGGGAGGTCTGAGATGTGCTGAGCCCGGTTTGGGTCCATACAATCAAGCGCACCCGCACGTATTAAGGCCTCCAGAACTCTGCGGTTGGCTTTTCTAAGGTCTATTCGACGACATAAGTCACGAAGGTCCTGGTAAGGCCCATTGTTTAAGCGCTCATCCAGTATCTCGTTGATTGCACTTTCCCCAACGCCTTTGATTGCACCCAGCCCATACTGGATGGATTGGTCATCGAGACTGGTAAATCTAAAATACGATCGATTAATATCGGGGGGTTGAATGCTGAGCCTCATCTGGCGACATTCTTCAATGAAGACCACTACCTTTTCTGTCTTGTCCATGTCAGAAGACAAGACGGCGGCCATAAAGGCAGAAGGGAAATGTGTTTTTAGCCACGCGGTCTGGTACGAAACGAGAGCGTATGCGGCGGAGTGAGATTTGTTAAAACCGTACCCAGCAAATTTCTCCATGAGATCGAAGATATAGCCCGCAATCTTCTCATCGACGTTCAGTTGGACCGATCCGGACACAAAGATCTCGCGCTGCTTTGCCATTTCTTCGGGTTTTTTCTTGCCCATGGCGCGTCTGAGCAGGTCCGCTCCACCCAGAGTGTACCCCGCCATATCCTGAGCAATTTTCATGACTTGCTCCTGATACACGATGACCCCATTGGTTGGTTTGAGAATGGGCTCTAGGACAGGGTGGGGGAATTCTGCTTTCTGCTTCTTATGTTTGACGTTGATGTAATCATCTACCATTCCCGATTGCAAAGGACCGGGTCGAAATAATGCTACAAGCGCAATGATGTCCTCGAAACAATCAGGCCTTAGACGTTTGATGAGATCCTTCATGCCCCTGGATTCGAGCTGGAAGACAGCCGTTGTCTGACAGCTCTTTAGGAGTTCGTAGGTCTTGGGGTCGTTTAACGGTATAAGGCTGATATTTACTGGGTCCTGGCCATTCTGAATGCGCCCTGCATTGATGGTTTCTAGGGCCCAGTCAATGATCGTCAGGGTGCGTAACCCAAGGAAGTCGAATTTAACCAAACCTACGGCTTCAACATCATCTTTATCAAACTGGGTGACCAGATTGTCCCCTCCCGCTTCGCAATAGAGCGGACTGAAGTCCGTTAAATTGGACGGAGCGATGACCACCCCTCCAGCATGTTTGCCGGCATTACGCACGATTCCTTCGAGTGATTGACCGAGATCAATCAGGGCTTTGACTTCCTCATCGGTGTCGTAAAGTTTTTTGAGGTCCTCACTGTCTTGAAGTGCTTTTTCAAGAGTTATACCCAATTCAAAAGGCACCAATTTGGCTATGCGGTCAACAAATCCATAGGGATGCCCCAGAACGCGGCCCACATCGCGGACAACGGCTTTAGCTGCCATGCTGCCGTATGTGATGATCTGGCTGACTCGCTCACGCCCATACTTCTGCGCCACGTAATCAATGACCTCATCACGCCTCTCCATACAGAAGTCGACGTCAAAATCGGGCATGGAGACACGTTCTGGGTTTAGAAAACGTTCAAATAGAAGTTCAAACTCAATAGGATCCAGATCGGTAATGTTGAGCGCGTAGGCTACCAAGGATCCGGCACCGGAGCCTCGCCCGGGTCCTACGGGTATTCCATTGTTCTTTGCCCACTGGATAAAATCAGCTACGATCAGGAAGTAACCCGGAAAGTCCATTTGGTTGATAACCGAAATTTCTAACTCCAGCCGGTCACGATAAACCTGCGCATTTTCATCAGCCGTGCCCTTACCTGTTGGGGGTCTAAAGGCCAATCTTTGTTCGAGCCCCTTTCTTGATTCGACGGCAAAGAATTCACCTGTCGTCATCCCTTCAGGAACCGGGAAATTGGGCAGGAAGTTCTGGCCGAGCGTTAAGGTGAGATTACAGCGCTTCGCAATTTGTACGGTGTTTTCAAGGGCCTCTGGAATGTCAGCGAAGAGGGAGGCCATTTCTTTGGCGGATTTTAGATACTGTTCGGCCGTATAGTCTCTCGGCCTTCTTGGATCCTCAATCACGCGTCCTTGATGAATGCAAACACGTGCTTCATGCGCATCAAACTCAGAAGGGTCTAGGAAACGAACATCATTGGTTGCCACAACAGGAGCACCAAGGCGTGAAGCAAGGTCAATGGCACCTGCAAGATAAAGCTCTTCGCCGGGTCGTCCAGTTCTCTGGATCTCGATATAAAATCGGTCGCCAAAAGCATCCATCCACCGTCTCAGCGAATTTTCAGCTTCAACTTGCTGCCCCGCAAGAATGGCACGGCCAATCTGGCCCTGTCGACCGCCTGAAAGCGCAATGAGTCCCTGATTGGATTGCTCAAGCCACTCGGACATGATTTGTGGGACACCTTGATGCTGATTATCTCGGTAAGCTCTTGATATGAGTTCGCTCAACGTCCGATATCCATCATTTGTCTGAACATAGAGCGTCAGCAGGAAGGGGCTAGAGGGTTCGGATGGATTGAAGACCAACATATCCGCCGCAGCAATAGGCTTGATGCCTCCGTACTGAGCCGCCTGATAAAATTTGACTAGGGCAAAAAGGTTAGTGTGATCGCTGATGGCAACCGCCGGCATACCGAGTTTTGCACTGCGCTTTACAAGCGCCTTGACATCCACAAGTCCATCAATCAGCGAATATTCGCTGTGTAGCCTAAGATGGACGAAAGAGGGTGCTGGCATGTCGGTAGATGGTTATCCGATCGTATAGGTCATTGTAGGTTGTCGAGGCAAAGTTCGAGTGACCTGTTCCATTCAGGTAATGTTAATCCGAGTTCCGACCCGAGTTTCTCACAAGAGAGTACTGAGTAGGCGGGTCTTTTAGCGGGTGTTGGATACGCTGACGTTGGGATGGGGTTTAGGGTGGCTACCTTATCCTTGAGTCGACCTTGTCGAATGGCTAATCCCTGAATGGTCTTGGCAAACTCATACCAGCTGGTTTCACCCTGTGAAGTTAGGTGATAGAGACCCGATTTTGATTCGGGGCAAAAGCGTCCCCCTTGGGTGCATTTTGCAATCGCGAGCGCCGTTGTTTCGGCGATCATCCGAGACCAGGTCGGTGCACCGATCTGGTCTGAAACAATCCCTAAAGTCTCCCGTTCCTGCATCAGTCGTAGCATGGTCAAAAGAAAATTCTGACCTCTAAGCCCATAGACCCAAGCGGTTCTGAAAATGAAATGGGGGACACCCGCAGCCTGAATGGCGCGTTCACCTTCTAGCTTCGATTGACCATACATCCCTAAGGGTCCGACGGGGTCCTCTTCACGGTAAGGCGTGTTCGCATCGCCGGGAAAGACATAATCGGTTGAATAGTGGACGATACCCGCCTGAATCTTTTTAGCTTCTTCTGCAATCACACCGATGGCTTCGGCATTGATCCGATAGGCTTTGTCTTTTTCTTGTTCAGCCTTGTCAACGGCCGTGTAAGCCGCGGCATTCACAATGAGCTGAGGCTTAAGCTGTCTGATGACGCTTTTGATGGAATCAAAGTCTTCAAGATCTAGAAGGAGGTGGCTGTTTCTTCCAGTAACGGTGACGGATCCTAGTGGAGCTAGAGATCGTTTGAGTTCAAAAGCGACTTGTCCTTCACTGCCGATCAGCAGTATGTTCAAACCTACCATACAGAGAGGATTTCTTTAGGAAGATCTCTAAGTCTTAGGCCTTCTTTATCTTTTGTGGACAGCTCAGGTGTATCGATCGGCCAATCAATGCCAATATCAGGGTCATTCCAGGCAATGCTGTACTCCGATGCGGGGTGGTAAAAGCTCGTACACTTGTAAGCAAAGAGCGCCATGTCACTCGTTACACAAAAGCCATGGGCAAAGCCTTCGGGTACAAAGAGTTGGTGATGGTTCTCTTCTGAAAGATAGGTGCCATACCATTGCCCAAAGGTCGGAGAATCAGCTCTTACATCCACAGCGACGTCAAAGACTTCGCCCCGAAGGACGTAGACGAGTTTCCCCTGGGCGCCTGGGTTTTGGAAGTGAAGGCCCCTGAGAATGCCTTTTTTTGATAAGGACAGGTTGTCCTGTACAAAGTCCCGATTGAGTCCCGCTTCTGCATAACGGCGCTGATTCCAGCTCTCCTGAAAATAACCTCGCGCATCCCCGAAGACATCGGGCTTAATCAGCAGGACTCCAGCGAGATGGGTCTGTTCAATGATCATATGGGATGACCAAATTTCAGGAGACGGAGAAGATACTCACCGTAGTTACTTTTCCGTAAGGGCTCTGCTTGTGCTGCCAGCTGTTCCGAGCTGATCCAGCCCTGACCCCAGGCGATCTCTTCAGGACAGGCAATCTTAAGGCCCTGACGTTCTTCAATGGTCTGAATGAAGTTCCCGGCCTGGAGCAAGGATTCGTGAGTGCCGGTATCGAGCCAGGCGACGCCTCGCCCAATCTTTTCGACATGCAGTTGCTGCTGCTCGAGATAGATCTTGTTGATATCGGTGATTTCAAGCTCACCCCGAACCCCAGGCTTTAAATGCTTGGCCATATCGAGGACCTGATTGTCGTAGAAATAGAGCCCTGTGACCGCATAATTGGATTTAGGCTCTTTGGGTTTTTCAACCAGTCCTATGACACGCCCTTCAGCATCAAATTCAGCCACACCGTAACGTTCTGGGTCATTGACCCAGTAACCAAACACCGTGGCGCCTTCTTCTCGTGCCGCGGCCCGTTTAAGGTCATCAGACAGACCATGGCCATAGAAAATATTATCGCCGAGGATCAGGCAGGAGGGATCATTGCCCACAAAGTCCCGTCCGATGATAAAGGCTTGTGCCAAGCCTTCAGGTTTTGGTTGCTGGGCGTATTGAATCGAAATACCCCATTGGCTGCCATCGCCCAAAAGATGCGTAAACATCGGTGCATCCTGAGGCGTTGTAATAATCAGGACGTCTTGAATGCCTGCCAGCATCAACACTGAAAGAGGGTAATAAATCATCGGCTTGTCATAGACCGGCAAGAGCTGTTTGCTGGTGACATGCGTTAAGGGGTGGAGCCGGGTGCCGGAACCGCCTGCGAGAATAATGCCTTTGGTTGAACGTGTGCTCATGATCTTTTTATTGGGTGAAATGCTTTCAGAGATTCTAGTCTGCAGACCCTAGGCGTTCGCCTCGGTAGCTGCCGTCCATAACTCTCTGACACCAGGTGTCATTATCGAGATACCACTGCACGGTCTTACGCAGCCCTGTTTCGAAGGTTTCCTGAGGTTCCCACCCTAGGGCGTTCTTGATCTTGGTGGCATCAATCGCATAGCGCATGTCATGCCCTGGGCGGTCTGTGACATAGGTAATGAGGTCGCGATAGCTCTGGCCATCCCCTTTAGGACGGAGCTCATCCAAGAGATCACACAGGGTATGCACTACTTCAAGATTGGTTTTTTCGTTGTTACCACCGACGTTGTAGACTTCGCCCGGGGTACCGGCTTCGAGGACGCGTTCAATCGCACGACAGTGATCTTCCACAAAGAGCCAGTCACGCACATTGGTGCCCGTCCCATAAATGGGTAGGGGCTTACCCTTAAGAGCGTTCATGATTATGAGGGGGATCAGTTTCTCAGGGAACTGGAAGGGCCCATAGTTATTGGAGCAGTTGGTGGTGAGAACGGGTAGGCCATAGGTATGAAAGTAGGCTCGAACCAGATGATCCGACCCTGCCTTTGAGGCAGAGTAGGGGGAATTGGGCTGGTAGGGTGTGGTTTCGGTGAATTTACCCGTGGGTCCTAAGCTCCCATAGACCTCATCGGTTGAGACGTGGAGGAAGCGGAAGGCTTTCTTTTCAGCTTCAGGCAAGCTACGCCAATATTTTCGAGTTTCTTCGAGTAACTGGAAGGTACCGAGGACATTGGTCTGGATGAAGGCTTCGGGTGAATCAATCGACCGATCCACATGGCTTTCAGCAGCAAAGTTCACGATGGCTGAGGGCTTATATCGCTCGAGTAAGTAATCAACTAGTGAAGCATCAGCGATCGATCCCAGAACAAAGGTATGGTTTGGATCATCTTCTATGGCGTCCAAGGTATCAAGATTCCCGGCATAGGTCAGGGCATCGAGATTGATGATTTCGTGGTGGTTCAGTCCGATTTGCCGCAAGACAAAATTACCGCCAATAAATCCAGCGCCGCCGGTTATAAGTATTGTCTTTGATTGTGCGTTCATCAGGCTCCACCTTTCCTTTGCATCATTCCTCTCCTAGGATTGTAGCCGATGATGGCCAAGCTCAGGAACAAGGCCAAGGCGCAAAAGGTATAGAAACACGACGTCAGATCAAATCGATTGTAAAGCGCAAATCGGATCAATTCGACGGCATGGGTAAATGGATTAAGGGTCGATATTCTATACAAAAGCTTGCTGGATTCTTGAATCTTCCATAAAGGATAAAGTGCGGTCGATAGGAAGAACATCGGAAAGATAACAAAGTTCATCACGCCAGCAAAATTCTCGAGTTGTTTAACGAAGGAAGACAGTAGTAGGCCCAATGAACCTAGCATGAGTCCAGATAGGATTAATGCGGGTAGTACGGTTAGGTAGCCAAGAAGCGGAGGTTCTATACCATAAAAATAAGCGATCAAAAGAAATACGTAGGCTTGAACCACCGAAACCAAAACACCCGCTAGAAGCTTGGATGTTAGAAGATACCAACGGGGCAAGGGGCTAACCAGCAAGGTTTTCATGCTGCCCATCTCTCGGTCGTAGACCATGGATAGCGAGCTTTGCATACCATTGAATAATTGCACCATGCCAACCAATCCAGGCGTTATGTAGACTTCGTAGAGGATGTAGGTTTCATAGGGTGGAATGATGGCGACACCCAGTGTTGAGCGGAATCCAGCCGCAAAAATAAAGAGCCACATTAAGGGTCTTACCAAAGCAGAAACAAAGCGCTCACGCTGGTGGACAAAACGCAAAAGTTCTCGACCGAAGATACCGATCATTGCTCGGTAGTAATGCGAAAGGCTCATGTTGGTCCCCCCCGACGGGTCAGCACGCTGAATGCGGCGCCTATGCTGTCGGTCTCAGTGTCCGCCTGAATGGCGTCAATGGACCCTTGGGCTTTTATTGTGCCTGCGTCGATGATGATGAGTTGGTCATTGGGCTGGATTTCATCGATCAAGTGCGTGGTCCAGAGTACGGCGATCTCGCCTGAAGCGGCGAGTTGGTGAACATGGTTAACGATGCTTGATCGGCTCGGGACATCAAGTCCCACTGTGGGTTCGTCTAGGAGAAGGAGTCTCGGTTTATGAAGTAAGGCTCGCGCAATCTCAACGCGTCGACGGTGACCGCCATTGAGTTGTCTGACCTTTTCTTCAGACCGTTCCAAAATATTTTGACGTTCAAGCTCAGCATCAATCCTGAGGCTGGCTGCCTTCTTTCCCATGCCATAGAGTGCGGCATGATACTGCAGGTTCTGCCGAATGCTGAGATCTAGATCCAGGGTCGGTTGTTGAAATACGGTTCCTAGTTCAGCCAGTGCTTTAGATGTGTTATGTCTGAGGTTGTTTCCTGCAATATGAATGGATCCTTCGGGGCAATCAAACAAACCCGTGATCAGGGAGAACAGGGTTGTCTTCCCTGCTCCGTTCGGACCTAGCAGGATATTGCAGTGGCCGGTTTCAACCGAGAAGCTAACGTGATCAAGCGCATGTTTCTGGCCATATGCATAGGAGACGTCTTTAACGGTCAGTGCAGGTGTACTGTTTTTAACTAAAGTCATGGCTTGACCGCCACGCCCCATGGGTACTGCCCAACGGCTACAGATTTGGTGACTTTATGCGTTTCCAGATCAACAAGGGAAATATCGTTGCTCAAACCGTTAGTGGTGTAGAGATGTTGCTGGTCAGTGGAGAAAGCCAAATTCCAGACACGTTGGCCAACTAATAGGTATTCGATCACTTCCATTTTCTGTGCATCTATGACGGCGACACGATTAGAGGGTCCGAGCGCGACGTAAGCAAATCGACGGGCATGGTCAATTCGTATGCCTACAGGCTGAATCTTTTCTTGGGTGACGCCCGGAATGGAGAAGCTGATCTTCTTGATGACCTTCTTTGTCGTTACATCAATGACCGATATGTTTCCTGCTATTTCTGAGCTTACCCAGAGTTGTTGGCTGTCATAAGTGAATTCACAGGCCCTGGGTCTTGGATCGACCAAGGTGTTGTCAACAACGCTCAAGGTGTCGTGTTGGATCCAGTGAGCCATATTGGTGGTTTCGGATGTGCTGACAATCCAATGGCCGTCTGGGCTAACAGCAATGCCTTCTGGCTCAACGCCAACCGATAGGCTTTTGACGAACTTTTTGGATTCGACATCGATCACCGTAATGGCATTGTCGTTTTCATTTGAAACAAAAAGCTGTTTACCGTCCGGGCTAAGACTGAACGTTTCTGGGTCTTTGCCTGAGGGTAATTTTGCCGTGACTTTCAAGGTTTCAGTGTCGATCATTTTGATGGTGTCTTCATCACTGACCGCTACATAAAGGTATTTATAGTCTCGACTCAGAGCAATGCCGCGAGGTCTGTTCCCTATCTTTAGGGTTTTTATGAGTTTTCCTTGAATAGGGTCGACCATGGCAATGGCATTGTCTTTTTCAAGTGTCACAAAGAGGGTTTCAGCCTTTAGCTCGAATCCGATCATGAGGCCCATTAGAGCAAAACATGAAATAAGCTTCTTCATACTAGGTGCTTGTTGCGTTGGGAGCATCTTGCTATTTTCTCACGAAACCCTTCTTTTCTCTGTATTTCACTTAAAAGCCATTAAAACTAAAGGGTATGCGGTCTATTTTAAGTGACAAAGAAGGCCTAGAGGTCGATAATTGTGGGTTTTCTGGCAAAATCAGTACATGTGGTTTAAGAATCTCTGTTTGCTCCGTTTGAATGAGCCTTTCACAATCAGTGAAGAGCAATTGCAATTAGCTCTCGAAAAACGATCATTCCGCCATTGTACGAGTTTAGAGCCGGCCAGTGCGGGTTGGTTTTCACCCATTGGGAAAGATGGATTTCCCCTAGTTCATGGGAGTGGCGGCTATTTGATGCTGTGTCTTCAGAAAGAAGAAAAGGTGATTCCTGCCGGAGCCATTAATGACCTCGTCCAGGAAAAGGTCCTACATATTCAGTTTACTCAAAACCGGCCCGTTCGAAGAAAAGAGCGCGAAACGATCCGTGAGGAAGTGCTGCAGGATATGCTGCCAAGAGCTTTTACCCAAAGAAGGCGCACCTACGCTTACATCGATGTGAAAGATGGCTGGTTGGTAGTTGATAGTTCAAGCCCACGTAAAACTGAAGATTTTGTCTCGGTTTTGCGTCAAACCTTGGGCAATTTATCCGTTAGCCCACTGTCAACCAAAGAGCGGCCCAGTCTGGTGATGACGACCTGGTTACTTCCGGGGGCCGATCTTCCCAGCGGTATTACACTTGAAAGTGAGTGTGAGCTCCGTTCACCCGGCGAAGACGGTAGCATCATTCGTTGTCGTCGTCATGATCTGGATGTGCCTGAAATTCAGAATCACGTTTCGGCCGGAAAGGAGGCCATAAAACTGGCTTTAACCTGGGATGACCGACTGTCTTTAGTGATCGATGATGCCCTTAATTTACGCCGGATTAAGTTTCTTGATCTCATTCAGGAGGCGGCGGCTGAAATTGAAACCGACGATGATGCGCAACGCTTCGATACGGATTTCGCAATAATGACTCTTGAGTTATCCAGATTCTTCTCGAGTTTGATCCCGATGTTCGGCGGGGAAAACTCGGACCGTACTTAAGCTTAGGTAACGTAAACATGCTTCAACAATGTCTAAAATGGAAAAGTGCTTTTTTATTCCGGTTTAATTTTTCCGTAGTATTTCTTACCGCACTGGTGGTAAACGGTGTTTACGCTGAAACATTTCCTCTGCCACAGCCAGGGGAGGATCTGATAGGGCAGATACGCCATACAAAAGCACATCAGGAAGATACCCTGATTGATATCGCGCGGCGATTCAGTGTGGGGCAGGACGAAATGATGATGGCGAATTCCAACGTCGATCGTTGGTTACCTAGAGAAGGAACCGATGTTTTGATCCCACAGGAATATATTCTCCCGGATGCGCCGCACTCGGGTGTGGTGGTTAATATTCCTGAAATGCGTCTTTACTACTTTCCCGTCAAGGTAGCGCCGCCATCGGTCAAAAAGCCGGTCTCAAAGCCTATGGTACAGAAGTCAGCGACCAAAACGTCAGTAGGTAAAGTCCAACCGAATGGTGCTGGGGCTAAAGCAAAAGGCAAGACGGTTACAGTTGTTCCTGCTAAACACGTCGCGGCTCCCCCCCCTCCGCCTCCACCGGTTGTCCAAGCGCCAGACACCGTTGTGTCTTCGGCGGAAGTTATAACCTATCCTGTGAGTATGGGGCGGATGGACTGGAAAACACCCATAGGAAAAACCTCAGTGGTGCGTAAACAAAAAGATCCTTCTTGGACACCTCCTGCCTCTATTAAGCGTGAACATGCGGCTAAAGGGGATCCATTGCCGGATGTGGTGCCTCCTGGTCCGAACAACCCTCTCGGTAAATACGCAATGAGTCTCGGGGTTTCCGGTTATCTGATTCATGGTACCGATGCGCCAAAATCAGACGGTATCGGCATGCGTGTCACTCATGGTTGTATGCGTATGTACAACGAAGATATTGAAAAGCTGTTTCCACTCATTCCGGTGGGTGCTCCAGTTTATCTGGTTAATCAGTCAGTAAAGTTTGGATGGAGGGGGGGTGTTCTCTACATGGAAGTGAGTCAGCCACTTGATGAAGATGTCGGTATTCCGCCTCATGATGTAGATTTGGACCTCACTAAAGAGCAGCAGGCGCGTGAAGATGCCAAGCGCACGAGCTACCTGACGCGACTCGCAATGGCAGGTTTAGAGAAGCAAAGAGCAAGCAAAGGAGAGGTTGAAGTGCGGATGGAAAAAGTCCGTCTGGCACTTGAACGACCCACGGGTATCCCCGTTGCTATTGGTGGGCAAGGAACAGGATGGGAGTCTGCGGTAGCCGGTTCCACAGGCATTGCCCCCCCACCGAAACCTAAATTGACGGATGACAGCGCGCTCAGTCCTGCGCCTGCGCCCAGATCAAGAACGAGGTCAGAATCGCCCGAGGGGGCCCCACTGGATGATCAGGGTACATCAAGCTACGGTGGTGTTTCAGAAGAGCCGCCACAGCAAAGACCTTCGACTCAAGGACGTGTGACAACGATGCCTTATGGTCAAGAGTCTTCAGGGACGCCTTCAGGACCCTCGTCATATGGTTCTTACGCCTATCCACCTTCAGGAGCTAGGAAGTCCTCTGTGAAGACGGCCCCATATGGCGCCGAATCGAACAGCGAAACAGACCCTGAAGAAGAGTAGACGTTCATGCCGGAGGGCGGTAGCCCTCTGGCATCTCAGAAGAACCGCCGAATAAAAACTTTTCTCTCTCCTTCGCTAAGAAGGTCTTTGCTTCGGCTTCGAATGGCGTTAAACGATGCTCATTGATCAGCATCGTCTGTAGTTTTAACCATTCCTGCCAAGCTTCCTTTGAAACGTGGTCATAGATCCTTTGCCCGATGGCTCCTGGGAATGGAGGCTTCTCGAGACCCTCTGCTTCCTTTCCGGTACGTGAACAAATAATCGTGTGAGTCGTCATGCTGAGATCCTTTTTTTGCTTTAAGGGGGATTAGATACCGATCATGGTGAGCTTTCAAGGTCGATAATCAGTGATCTTATTGGGGTTGGTACTTGTAAGGCCTGGCTAGGCCAGCTCCAATGCCCTATCTCCTCGCTTCTTGCGAATCCTGAAGATGATAACTGGATCACGGCTGCAGTGTATTCAAGTTGGTAGTGGGAAAAACGATGTTTTCTGGTCGGTAGTATACGAACCGCGGGGTCAATGATGCATTTCGAGGCACACCAGTCATTCAAGCTGTCGATAGTCTCAAACTCAGGGAAGCTGTGAAGTCCGCCCCAAATGCCTTTGTGAGAGCGCTTTTCTAACCAAATCTGACCTTCCCTGTTTTTAAGAATCATCATGAAAATATGACGGGTGGTTTGGGTTTTTTTTGGCTTTGGCTTTGGAAGGAGGTCGGTGAGGCCTTGCTTAAAAGCAATACAACCAGGGGCAATAGGGCAAACCGCACACTTGGGTTTGTGTTTAACGCACACCAGAGCACCCAAGTCCATCATGCCTTGGTTAAAGGCTTGAATGTTTTTTGTTGGCGTCAATGAGTCAACGATTAGCCAAAGTTCTTTAAGCGTTTTGGTTTCACCCGGCCAACCTTGGATTCCCGCATATCGACAGAGTACGCGTTTTACATTGCCATCGAGGATGGGCGCTCGGATATTCATGCCTAGACTGAGAATGGCGCCCGCTGTGGAGCGGCCAATGCCAGGGAGTGTTTCTAGGGTCTCAGGATCTCTAGGGAAAATCCCTGAGTGATCATCACGGATCCTTGAAGCTGTCGCATGAAGGTTTCTGGCTCGAGCGTAGTAGCCGAGACCTGCCCAGTATTCGAAAACTACATTTACATCTGAGTTAGCGAGTGCCTCCACATCAGGAAACCGTTCCATGAAGCGAAGGTAATAGGGTATGACTGTGCTTACTTGTGTCTGCTGTAACATGATTTCCGAAACCCAAACCTTATAGGCTGAGCGGTCATTCTGCCAGGGTAGGTGTTTTCGCCCCTTTTGATCGTGCCATGTAATTAGTTGGTTTCTGAAATCATCTATAAGCATCATTGTGCAGATTTTATAGCGGTGAGCGTTGTCTGCCCAGTATGGCAATACTCAATGTTAGAATTTAAGCTTTACTAGGTTAAAGAATCGATCCATGGATGTGTTAAATCCCTGTGCCTGCTTTTCTGGTCAGATGTATGGTCAGTGTTGTGGGCCGTTTTTGGATAGACAGCAATTGGCTCCAACGGCGGAAACTTTAATGCGCTCTCGATTTAGTGCATTTCAGTTGCGTGATGTGGCCTACCTAAAAGATACCTGGGATCCCGTAAAAAGACCTAAGCAGTTGGACTTCTCCAAGGATGAGCGGGCTTGGTCGGCCCTTGAGGTTGTATCTACCATCGGGGGCCAAGTACAGGACGAAAGGGGTGTTGTTGAGTTCAAGGCTAGATATGAGCTTGGAGAAGACACCTATCTTTTTCATGAAATAAGTCGTTTTAGCCGCCAGAATGGCCAATGGTTCTATCTGGACGCCACTTTTCCATATCATGGAAAGATCGCTCATCGGGGTGAATGGCTAAAAAATGCGCCATGCCCTTGTGGCAGTGGAAAAAAATACAAGAAATGTTGCGGCTGAACAGAGACCAATCACTTGTTAGAATGATCACCAGTCTAAAGTTAAGAAAAGGCTTTCGGGGCGCACACAGGAGAAGAGATGTCGGATATTGAAATTGCTCGTCAGGCGAAGTTGTTGCCAATTATTGATCTCGCAAGAGAAAAATTAGGTATTCCTTCCGACCAGCTTGACCCTTACGGCCATTTTAAGGCCAAGCTTTCCCTGGATTACGTCAAATCCCTAGATGCTCGTCCCAACGGCAAACTGATTCTGGTTACGGCGATCAGTCCAACGCCCGCAGGTGAAGGAAAGACCACGACAACCGTGGGTTTGGGCGATGCGCTCAATCGGATCGGAAAAAAAGCGGTGATGTGTCTCCGTGAACCCTCACTAGGCCCATGTTTTGGAGTTAAGGGCGGCGCGGCGGGGGGAGGGTATGCCCAAGTTGTGCCGATGGAAGACATCAACCTTCACTTTACGGGAGACTTTCATGCCATCGGAGTGGCGCATAACCTCCTCTCAGCCTTGATCGATAACCATATTAACCACGGGAATGCACTAGACATTGATCCACGGCGGATACAGTGGAAGCGTGTTGTCGATATGAATGATCGAGCCTTAAGGAAAATTGTTGTCGGTTTGGGGGGAACACCGAACGGATACCTCCGAGAAGATGGGTTCGATATTGTGGTGGCCTCTGAGGTGATGGCCATTCTGTGTTTAGCCAATGATCTTAAGGATCTTAAGTCACGTTTGGGTCGCATTATCATCGGTTATAAATCGGATGGTAAGACAGCCGTTTATGCAAGCGATCTAAAGGCGCATGGGGCTATGGCCGCCTTGCTTAAGGATGCGATAAAGCCCAATCTGGTTCAGACCCTTGAAAATAACCTTGCGATCATTCATGGCGGGCCATTTGCAAATATTGCTCATGGCTGTAATACGGTCATGGCCACCAAAACAGCACTGAAATTAGCTGATTATGTGGTCACAGAAGCAGGGTTTGGGGCTGATCTAGGCGCAGAAAAATTTATCGATATTAAATGTCGAATAGCCGGTCTAAACCCTGAGGCTGTTGTATTAGTGGCTACAGTAAGAGCATTAAAATTTCATGGTGGCGTTAAGAAAGAAGATCTGAATAAGGAGGACCTCAATGCCCTTGAGCGAGGTCTTGCGAATCTTGAAAAACATGTCAGGAACATCCAAGATCATTACCATCTGCCGTGTTTGGTTTCTATTAATCACTTTACCTTTGATTCGGTTGCCGAGATCGAGCTTTTGGTTCGTTACTGTGAATCACTTGGCGTTAAGGCCGTTGTAGCCAAACATTGGGCCTTGGGAGGCGAGGGTGCCGAAGATTTAGCCTCTGCACTAGTCGATCTTATTGATCATCAAGCAGGGCGGCATCATTTTGTATACCAAGATGATGTGAGTTTGTGGCAGAAAGTTGAAGCGATTGCGACTAAAATATACGGTGCGGCCACCATCAGCGCTGATCCAAAAGTAAAGCAGCAGCTAGATCAATGGAGCCAAGATTACCCGGGTTATCCAGTCTGTATGGCTAAAACACAAATGTCTTTTTCAACCGATGCAACGGCTAAAGGTGCACCGAAAGGACACAATGTCCATATCCGTGAGGTTCGCTTGGCAAACGGTGCTGGATTCGTGGTTGCAGTCGCTGGCGATATCATGACCATGCCAGGTCTTCCAAAGATACCGGCCGCCGAGTTGATTGATGTCGACGACAACGGGCAAATTATTGGGTTATTTTGAGATCGATGAAATGTCGCAATGAACGATTTTCGGATAAAGTACCCATGTATCTTGGATGCAGCGATTCTGATTTGAGTGATCGCTACTGTTTTCAAGGGTGTTCTGAAGATGAAAGGCTAATAAAGCCTTACGGTTTTTCGCAAGAGCCTTTAAGATAGACAAAAACATATTAATCGGAGGTGAAGGAATGGCTACTGGACATCAAATTTGGATTGCAACGGCTTTGATTCTTGGTTCAACGCACGCTTTTGCAGGTGCTGGCGATGAAAAATATCCAGCCTACGAGTTTAAGCCAACCATAATTTATAGTAACCCGGAGTTGATTGCTCAACTATCCGGTGCAACGGCAGGTTCCCCAGGCTCCTCTTCAGTGAGCCAGTCTTCTCCTGCCCCGACGGGGACTTTTGACCCAAAGTACCCAGTTGCTTATTTTGTGCCCTCTGTTATCTATCCTGTTAAATAATTGAAGGGGAGATCGCGGCCGGGCTTATTGCCCGGCTGCGGGTTTTTTTATGAACCACCGGCACGTTTTACGGTGTAGCCAAGACGGGTCAACTCTTCGATGATGATTGACCGGTGATCGCCTTGGACTTCTATGAGGCCGTCCTTAACGGTTCCACCCGAGCCGCATTTCTGCTTCAATTTCTTTCCTAATTCCACGAGTGCGGTGTCATTTAATGGCAGCCCTTGAATCACCGTTACCCCCTTACCCTTACGGGCTTTGGTTTCCAGCCGAATCCTAACGATCCCGTCAGTAGGTGCCAATGTTTTGGTCTTAAGGTCCTTTTGGCAGCTACAACTCTTAATGGCCTTAAGGCACGTTGGACACATACGTCCGAATTCGGTTGAGTAGACAGGACCAGATGGAAGACTGGATTTCGTGTTCATAGGGGATTGTGATGATTATGGTGTCTTGCTTTTTGTGTTTGCCCACTGCATGAGATCGGGGCGTGATTTTAGGGCGTAATTGCGGATTCCTCTGAAAAGAGCTCGCGCGAGTTTATCCTGGTGACGGTCGTCACAGAGTTTGATCTCTTCTAGTGGGTTAGTTATGAAGGCCGTTTCTACCAAAATGGACGGAACATCCAGTGATTTGAGCACCATAAAGCCGGCCTTCTGGATCTCTCGGTTATGGACTGGGAATTCTTTTGACAAGGCATCCATGATGAAACTCGCAGCCGTATCGCTGGCTTCTTGGTTGGCGTTTTTGGAGAGATCAACCAAAACAGAAGCGAGTACCTTGTTATGATTCTTTAGCTTGACGCCGTCAATTTCAGCGCTATTTTCTCGGTCGGCCAAATACCGAGCCGCTTCGCTTGATGCGCCGTTTGCAGAGAGAGTGAATACGGAGGAGCCTTCCACATTGTCGGCTTGGTAAGCATCGGCGTGGAGCGATATAA
>Ga0316222_1000316_pt1 | contig 77691 bp, 69 predicted proteins | sample TBH18011metaG_FD_206008 | JGI IMG/M metagenome (GOLD analysis project Ga0316222, IMG submission 206008) | Freshwater microbial communities from Trout Bog Lake, Wisconsin, USA - TBH18011 | ecosystem: Environmental > Aquatic > Freshwater > Lake > Hypolimnion/Profundal zone | place: USA: Wisconsin... | reverse complement strand
GTATGGTTACGTAAGGACATGCTAGTAACGGCCTATTACTGCTATCCGGAGCCTTAAAACCCCCGGCAGCAGGCGCCGTCGCCCACATGTCCCTTCATCTAAATCAACAATGTCAAAGAACCACCATAAACGCCCCAAAATAAATCAGAGCGACAAAAATAGCCGGACACCCTACGTACCCCGTTTTTTCACCGGGGGACTGGTGTCCGTATCTCGTGGCGACCACTGCGACCTCACCAACAATTCGTCGGCCCCGCCGCTGCGGTGAAGCCCCTCTAGGTCCACTCCCCGATTCGGTCAACCAACATTTTGCAGTTTTATGGCAAAAGTGCGTAACGCACGGAAAATGCACACATAAATCTACACATTCCGGCACCCGGCCGCCCGCAACCGCCGAATCGGCGTTCAATGCACCCACGCAAAACCGCCATTCGTGGATACACGCCATCGCAGCCCACACCGGCTCGCCCCTCACGGTTTCTTTACCCCCACGCGCTATGCCTGTCCGACATGCTGGGGCCTGAAACCCCCGCGCAATCAGGAATTTCGCATCAATGACTCGCCCGATCAGCCCTGCCGTTAGCGTCGCGCTCAGCGTCTATAATGGCGAACGCTTCCTCTCTGCCGCGATAGAGAGCGTTTTGGCGCAGGACTTTACCGACTTTGAATTCCTGATTTGCGACGATGGCTCCACCGATGGCAGCGCCGCAATCATCAACGCCTACGCCGCCAAGGATGCCCGCATCCGTCCGATCATCCGTGAAAACCGGGGCCTCATCGCCAGCCTCAACCAGTTGCTGGCCGAGGCCCGCGCGCCCTTGATCGCGCGTATGGACGCCGATGACATTTGCCTGCCCCACCGTTTCTCCGCGCAGGTCGCCTTTTTGAAGCAGCACGGCGACTATGGCGTGATCGGCGGCGCCACCCAGGATATCGGCGACAATGACGCGCCCTGGCCCTGCCATGCACCGCCCTATGTCGCCACGCATGAGGAGTTCCTCGCCCGCATCGACGCTGGCGGGCCGTTGCTGTGCCACCCTGCGGTGATGTTCCGCGCCGATGTGGTGCGCGGTGTCGGCGGCTATCACGCCGCCTTTCGCCATGCCGAGGATCTCGACCTATGGCTGCGGCTCGCCTCTGTGACGCGGCTCGGCAATTTGCCAGAACCGCTGCTACGCTATCGCCACTATGCCGATCAGGTGTCCAGCCGCCATTCCACCGAGCAGCAGATCAACGCCGCTATCGCTCGCCACGCCTATGCCACCCGCAAGGCCGGCCTGCCCGACCCGACCGAACATCTGGACCGCCTGCCGCCTTTGGACGACATCGACGCGCTGTTCGGCCGCGAAGGTCTGGCCCGGCAGATTCGCGCGACGGTGGCGCGGGGTATCATCTATTCCCCCGCCAGCCTGCGCGACAATGGGTTTGACCTGATCCTGCGCCACATCACCGACGGAGGAGCCAAAGGAGTCTGGCGTCAAGGCCTATGGCGCACCGTCGCGCGCCTGTGCCGAATTGGCGAGCCGGTGCGCGCGCTGCGCCTCGCCGCAACGCTGGCCCGCCGATGACCACCCCCCACCCCAGCGACGACCGTATCGAATCGCTCAGCAGCGACGACATCGCCCGCTGCGAACGCGAGGCCGCCGTCATGGGCGTACGCGGCGCAGCTGTCTGGGCGATGGCCGGGCAATATCTGGGCTTTGCGATCCAGTTTGTCACCTCGGTGATCATTTCGCGCTATTTCCTCTCGCCTGCCGAGGTTGGGCTGTTCTCGATTGCGCTGTCCGCCGCGATGCTGGTGTCGATGCTGCAGGATTTCGGCCTGTCGCGCTATATCTCCGCCCTGCCCACCATCGACGCAGAGACCCGCGCGCGGTGCAGCACGGTGGCTTTCGGATTTTCCTTTGTGGTGGCGGGCATTATCTGCGCGAGCGCCTGGCCGATGGCGCTGTTCTATCACCAACCGCATCTGACGCCGATCCTGCTGATTATCGGCGCCAGCTATCTGTTTATGCCGCTGTCGGTGGTGCCGATGGCTTTGCTGGCGCGGACCATGTCGTTCCACGGTCATTTCGTGATCAATGTCGGCGCCAGCTTGGCGCAGGGCGCGGTGGGGCTGACGCTGGCATCGATGGGCTATAGCGCGCAGTCGCTGGCGTGGGCGACCTTGGCGGCGAATGTGGCGCGCGGGCTGATAGCGCAGGCCCTGCGCCCCGCCCCGCCATGGCCTTTGCGCTTTGACGGGCTGGAGCCGATTCTGGGCGCCGGGTCACGGCTGACGCTGCTCTATGCCAGCGGATCGCTGGGCACCCGCACCCCCGATATGATCGTCGGCAAGATGCTGACCCTGATGGCGGTGGGCCTGTATAGCCGCGCGGTCAGCCTGTCGGACCAGTTCCGCATGCTGATTTCTGGCGCAATCGGCAGCGTGTTCTTCCCCGCCTTCGCGCGTATCCGCGACCGGGGGGAGCCGCTGGGCCCCGCCTATTTGCGCGTGGTGGCGGGTTATACGGCGGTGATCTGGCCGGGAATGGCGGGGCTGAGTTTCGCTGCAGAGCCCATCGTCCGCCTGCTGTACGGCCCGCGCTGGATGGGGGTGGCGCCCTTGCTGTCGATGATTTCGCTGACCGAGATCTTTCTGGTGGCGCTGCCGCTGCATACCGATCTGCCGATTTTGCTGGGGCGTTTGAACCGATTGCTGGCGTTCAATGTGGTGGATACGGTGATGTCGATCACCCTGCTGGCGGCGGGCTGCGTCTGGGGGGTGCAGGGGGCAGCGGCCTCGCGTATCGTTTACGGCGCGTGCTGGGTGCTGCTCTATGCGCGGTTCCTGTGGGCGATGGTGGGCTTTGATGTACCCGGCCTGCTGCGGATTTACCTGAAAAGCGGCATTGCGGCGGCGGGCGCGCTTGCCCCCTTGGCGCTGACTTATATGCTGTGGGTGGGGCCGGCGGAGATCAAGATGCCGCTGCTGCTGGCCTGCGTTTCGCTGGGGGTTGGCGTCTGGTTCACCCTGCTGTGGGCGCTGCGCCACCCGGCGTTTGAGGATATTATCGCGCTGGCCGGGCATTTCGTAACGCCGCTGCGGCGGCTGACCTCGCGCGCCGCTGGCTAGGGTGCGGCCTCAGCGCGCAACGTCGAATGACACCTTGCGGCGGGCAAAATCGATCTCCACGCGGGTGGTGGTCCGCAATTCGCGCATTCCCAGCAGCAAGGCCGGCCGCCGCGCCAACCCCAAGGCCGCAAAGGCCGGCGCGGCGGCATAGGCGATCCGTAGCCCGGAAATCCGCATACGGCCAATGTTGAGCGTCGCGGCATCCGACATTTCGGCGGTAATCTCTTGCCCGGTGACACTGCGCAGCTGCTGGGACGCGCCATTTTCGCGCCGGGCCAGCGCGTTTTGCAGTGCCAGGTTGCCAATCGAAACCTCTGCGCCGGTGTCGATCACCACCGCGGTGTCAACGCCATCAATGCTGGCATGGGTGACGATCAACTGCCCCCTTTTGCGCTGCGCGGTGACGACGATCTCGTAACCTGAGTCGCGGACAGGTTCTGCTGCGTTGGCGTCTGCAATCGTCATCTGATTGCGGCGAAAGTCGATCAAAACCCGCGTGCCCTGCAAGGCGTCAATGCCCAAAATGCCGTCGGCGTTGATGTTGGCCGCCAGCAACACCGGCACATAGCGCTGATCAAATGACCGCCGGCCGATATGCACATCGCGCAAGGCCACCGTCCCCACGCTGAGCACGCCGGCCACCCCGCTGACCTGCCGAGGTTCGCCCGGCAACAGCCCCAGCTGGGCGGCGATATTGTCGGCCAGCACCGTATTCTGCGCGCCGGTGTCCACCAGAAAGCGGAAGGGGCCCTTGTCGCCGATCAGCACCGCCACCGTCATGCGTTGTTCGGGGTCTGGCTTGGCGGCGATGGTGTCGGCGATGTTGGCGGGGGGCGGGAGTAGCGACGGCGGGTGCAGAGCGGCGACCGGAACGCCAGCGGCGATCAGCCATGCGACAAAGGGCAGCGAAAGAAGTCCCATGACGGCTTCCTTTCCCGCAGCCGGCAGATACGCCCGTTGCCATCCGATGCTAGCACGATTCGCGCGCGGAAACTACGCGCCGCTTTGCCATAACGGCCAAAGATTCAGTGGCCGGCGAAGTCCATCAACGCCTGTGCTGTCAGCCCCGCCTCGCGCAATTTTGCCGCGCCGCCCAGATCGGGCAAATCCACCACGAACAGCGCGTGATCGACCTGCGCCCCGGCGCGACGCAGCAACTGCGCGGCGGCCAGCGCCGTGCCGCCGGTGGCGATCAGGTCGTCGAGGATCAGCACCCTTTGCCCCGTAGGAATCGCGGTGGGGTCAACCTCCAGCCGGTCGGTGCCATATTCCAGCGCATAGTCGATGCTCAGCACCGGCACCGGCAGCTTGCCGGGCTTGCGCACCGGAATGAACGGCAGGCCGAGCCGCGCCGCAACGCTGGCGCCAAAGATGAACCCGCGCGCCTCCATGCCAGCGATCGCCTCCGCACCAAGGGCCTCCGCCTGCGCCGCCAGCATCGCCACGCAGGCCGCAAAGCCTTCGCCGTGGCCGATCAAGGTGGTGATGTCGCGGAATAGAATGCCCGGCTGCGGGAAGTCCGGGACGCTGCGCACGAGGGCTTTCAGATCGTCCGGGGTCATGGTGGGAGTCCTTTGGAAGGGGAAGAATACGAGGGGGTTACCCCCTCGCGCTCCCCAAACTTTTGGCGCAGCGTGCCGATGCAAATTCACGCCTTGCCGCGTAGCGGCTTTAAAGCCTGCGGCGCTGCCAACGGGGCGGGGCGCCGAAATCATCCCATCAAAAAAGTCGGGGGTCTGGGGCCTAAGGCCCCAGATTCTTCCCCCTTCCCATCAATGCTTCTTGTCGCGCCACACGTTGCGATACGCCATATAGGCCAGCACCGAGGCGAACATCAGGAACAGCACCACCGGCCAGCCCTTTTCGTGGCGCTGGGCGAGGTTAGGCTCGGCGGTCCAGACGAGGAATGCCGCAACATCCTGCGCCATCTGATCGACGGTGGCCTTGGTGCCATCCTTATAGCTGACCTGACCCTCGCTGACGAGCGGCGGCGGCATGGCGATGTTGAGGTTGGCGAAATAGGGGTTGTAATGCAGGCCGTCCGGCGTCTTCGCGTCGGGGAATGCCTTCAGCAATTCGGCGGGCTGGTCGGCATAGCCGGTCAGCAGCGAATAGACATAGGCGGGACCGCCGTGCCGTGCCTTGGTGATCAGCGACAGGTCGGGCGGGGTGCCCTGGCCGCCGTAGACCACCGGCGGGAAGTGATCGGTCGGCACGCCGTCGGCGGTTTTCACTTCGCCGGTGGCCGCGTTGTAATGCGGCACCTTGAAGCCCTTGGCGATGGCTTTGACCTCATCGTCGTTATAGCCGAGCTGCTTCAGATCGCGGAAGGCGACATATTTCAGCGCGTGGCAGTTGGCGCAGACTTCCTTGTAAACCTGAAAGCCGCGTTGCAGTTGCTGCTGGTCGAACTTGCCGAAAGCGCCGTCGCTGGCGAGAGCCAGTGCCTTGGGATGCTCGTGGAACGAGCGTTCGGCGCTTTTGGGCAGGCCGTCATGCGCGGTGCTGACAGCCTCGGCAAAAAACGACAGCAACAAGACCAAGGCGAAGGCCAGCCCGACGAGGGGAGCGAAAATGCGAACCATCTTATCTATCCCTCTTATTCGGCCGGTGCCGTAACGGCACCTTCGTCATGGCCCAGCACAGCCTCGGTGATCGAGAAAGGCAGCGGCTTTGTGCTCTCGATCGACGACACGATCGGCAGCACGACGAGGAAGTGCAGGAAGTAATAGGCCGAGGCGATCTGACTGATCATCAGATAGGGCTCCTCGGCGGGCGAACCACCGCAGTAACCCAGCACCGCGACGTCAATCACCAGCAGCCAGAAGAACTTCTTGAACGCCGGGCGGAAATGGCCCGAACGCACCGGCGACCGGTCCAGCCAAGGCATGAAGAACCACACCAGAATGGCGCTGAACATGGCCAGCACGCCCCACAGCTTGGCGGGCAGGATGAAGTCGGTCGTGAAGCTGCGCAGGATCGCGTAGAACGGCCAGAAATACCATTCGGGAACGATATGCGCCGGCGTCTGCATCGGGTTGGCGGGGATATAGTTATCCGGATGGCCCAGCGCGTTGGGGCCAAAGAACACCACCGCGAAATAGATCATCAGGAATACGGCCAGCCCGAAACCGTCCTTCGCCGTGTAGTACGGGTGGAAGGGGACGGTGTCCGATTCGGTCTTCACCTCAACGCCCGTGGGGTTGGTGGAACCCGGAATATGCAGCGCCCAGATATGCAGGATCACCACGCCCAAAATCACGAAGGGAAGCAGGAAGTGCAGGCTGAAGAAGCGGTTGAGCGCAGCATTGTCGGGCGCGAAACCACCCAGCAGCCATGTATGGATCGGGTCACCGACCAAAGGAATCGCGCTGAACAGGTTGGTGATCACGCTGGCGCCCCAGAAGCTCATCTGGCCCCACGGCAGCACATAGCCCATGAAGGCGGTCGCCATCATCAGCAGGAAGATCACCACGCCCAGCAGCCAGATCATCTCGCGCGGGGCCTTGTAGCTGCCGAAGTAGAACCCACGGAAGATATGCACATAGACCACCACGAAGAAGGCGCTGGCGCCGTTGGCGTGCATATAACGCATCAGCCAACCCCAGTTGACGTCGCGCATGATATGCTCGGTCGAGCCAAAGGCGATGTCGGCGTTGGCGGCGTAATGCATCGCCAGCACAATGCCGGTGACGATCTGGATCATCAGGCAAAAGCCCGCCAGCACGCCGAAATTCCAGAAATAGTTCAGGTTGCGCGGGCAGGAATAGCCGGCGCCGACCGAATTATAGACAAAGCGCGGCAAAGGCAGCTTCTCGTCCATCCACACCATGAAGGGGTGGTTCGGCTTATATTCTTGGGCCCAGGGAAAGCTCATCGTTTGGTTCCTCAGCCGATCGTTACGAGAGTGCCGTTGAAGACATAGTCTGGCACTTGCAGGTTCTTGGGCGCGGGGCCTTTGCGGATGCGCGCGGCGGTGTCGTATTGGCTGCCGTGGCAGGGGCAGAAATATCCGCCGAACTCACCCTTGGGCTCGCCCTGACCCGTGCCCAGCGGCACACAGCCGAGGTGGGTGCAGACGCCCATCGTGATCAGCCAGTTCTTGTGCCCCGGCTTGGTGCGTTGATCCAGCGTTTGCGGATCGCGCAAAGACGCCACCGGCACCGCGTCGGCCTCGGCGATTTCGGCGGGGGTCAGGTTGCGGATGAACACCGGCTGCTTGCGGAACACGGCCTTGATCGCCTGCCCCACCGCGATCGCGCTGATATCGACATCGATCTTGGACTCTGCCAGCACGTCGGCGGAGGGCGCCATCTGGCTGATCAGCGGCACCAAAGCCGCCAAAGCGCCCACGCCCGCGGTGCTGACCGCGGCGATATTGATGAAATCGCGCCGATCGACGCCGCCTTCACCATCTTGCACAACTGCATTATCTGCCATGTTTGACCCTAGCTTGAACCTACGTCTTACAACACAATCCTATGGGCCAAAACATCACTCTGGCCGCAAATCGCGCGCCATGGATGCCCATTTCGGCTTCAGGAAATCCCCTCGACCCGTTCCCGGCGCAGATTGCCCCCTGCCGGGTAGTGGTATTTTTTGGTTTGATACCCATCAAATTACAGCCTGCCAACCGCCTTTTTGCGTATCGCGCGCTCTTTCGTGCTGGCGGCGGCCCTAGCGCGCCAAACCGATCAGCGAAATCTGCCGGCCATAGGCGGGTTCGGCGCGGTGCGTGGCGCGGCGAAACGAGTAAAACCGGGCTTCTTCGGCGTAGGTGTCGAGGCCGAGGGTTTCCACGCGCCCCAACCCCGCACCGCGCAGCCGCGCGGCAACATAAGACGAAAGATCGAACTGGCTGTGGCCTTCGCGGCCTTCCGCAAAGAATTGCGCGGTAGCGGCGGATTGCGCCAGAAAGTTTGCGCGAAATGCCGCGTCCACTTCATAGCTGGCCTGCGCGATGCAGGGGCCGACGGCGGCGGTGATCCGCTCTCGCCGCGCGCCCAGCGCCAGCATCGCCTCCACCGTCGCCTCACAAACGCCGCCGAATGCGCCTTTCCACCCGGCGTGGGCCGCGCCGACGACGCCGGCAGCGGTGTCCGCGAACAACACTGGCGCGCAATCGGCGGTGAGGATGCCCAGCAAAACGCCGGGCTGATCCGTTACCAAGGCGTCTGCCTCGGGGCGGGAATCATCGGCCCAGTCGCCCGCCACCACGCATTTGGCGGAATGGACCTGATAGCAGGTGACCAGCCGCGCGCCGGGCAGGACGGCCTCCGCCGCGCGGCGGCGATTCTCTGCGACGGCTGCGGCATCGTCGCCCCCCGGCCCGATTGCCCCCAGCCCGACGTTGAGCCCTTGGACCACGCCCCGGCTGACCCCGCCCTGCCGGCCCAGAAAGCCGTGGTGGGTGCCGGCCAGCACCTCGGCCTTAATGACCTCAACCCCCATTGGCTCAACCAAGGCTTTTGGTCACTTGCTCGAAGGTGTCGGGCGAGAGGTTGGGGGCCGCCGCGATGCGTTCCAGCGCCGCCTTCATCATGGCGGATCGTTTCGGCTCGATCCGGCGCCAGCGGCCAAAGGGGGTGACGAAACGCGCCGCCGTCTGGGCGTTGATCGGGTCCAGCGACAGGATCAGATCGGCGATCACCCGGTAACCCTCGCCGCTGGGATCGTGGAAGGCGCGGGGGTTGACCGCCAGCGCCATGAACAGCGCGCGGACGCGGTTGGGGTTCTGCATCGTGAAGTCCGGGTGGCCGGCCAGCGCCTTGGCCTGGGCCAGAACGTCGGGGTGCAGGCTGCCGGCCTGAAGGCTGAACCACTTGTCGATCACCAGCGCATTGCCGGCGTAGCGGGCGTGGAAATCGGCCAGCTTGGCGGCGCGTGCCCCAGAGCCGTAAGACTCCGTGTCCAGGCCGCACAGCACCATCAGCGCGCCTTGGCGGTCGGTCATGTTGCAGGCGGTGTCGTATTGCTGGGCGGCGCGGGTTGCGGCCTCTTGCGGGGCGCCGGCGGCGAGATAGATCAGCGCCTGCGTCTTGACCTTGCGCGCGCCCTTGGCCTGCGGCGTCATGGCAAAGGGGACAGCGCTGGTACGGGTGTGCGCAGCGGCCAGATCCTTGGCGAGTTCCGCGCCGATCCATGCCTTCAGCCCCTCGCGCGCGGCGAACAGCGTGCCGGGGTCGCTGACCTCCAGCAATTCGCTGAGATAGGCGTGGGTGGGCAGGATCATCAGCTCGCCGCGCATGGCATCGTCGAGCGTTTCGTCGGCCAGAACCGCGCGGCAAGCTTCGCCGATGGCGGCACGGCTGGCGTCCAGCGCGGGGGCGCTCAGCGTGGCCCCAGCCTCGGCGAGGATGTGGCGGGCGAACAGGCTTTGCAGCGCCTCGTAACGGCAGAACGGGTCGTCGTCGTGCGCGGCGAGGAACAGCAGGTCTTCGGGCGAGGTGTCGGCGCTGATCGCCACCGGCGCGCTGTAGCCGCGGTTGATCGATAACACGGGGCGCGTGGTATGGCCGGGGAAGCTGAAGCTGGCCTCGGCCTTGTCCAGCACGATCAGCTGTTCGCCCCCCTCAAATCCGGAAGCGCGTTGGCCCGTGGCGGGGTCGAACAGCGCTACGCCCAGCGGGATCGGCATCGGCAGCTTATCCGGTTGGCCCGGTGTGGCAGGCACGGTCTGCGTCAGGTGCAGCGTCGCGGTTTCGCCTTGGTGCGTCAGGCGCGCGGTGACTTGCGGGGTGCCGGCCTGCGCGTACCACAGGCGGAATTGCGTCAGGTCCAGCCCGGCGCCATCCTCGATGGATTGCACGAAATCCTCGCAGGTCGCCGCCTCGCCGTCGTGGCGGGCGAAATAGAGGTCTGTGCCTTTGCGGAACGCCGCAGGGCCGGCCATGCGCCGCATCATGCGGATCACCTCGGCGCCCTTGTTATAGATGGTGCTGGTGTAGAAATTGCTGATCTCTTGATACGAATCAGGGCGGATCGGGTGCGCCAGCGGGCCGGAATCCTCGGGGAACTGGGCGCTGCGCAGGGTGCGGACATCCTCGATGCGCTTGACGGCGGCGCTATTCATGTCGGCGCTGAACAATTGGTCGCGCAGCACGGTGAAGCCTTCTTTCAGGCTCAGCTGGAACCAGTCGCGGCAGGTGACGCGGTTGCCCGACCAATTGTGGAAATATTCATGGCCGATGACGCTCTCCACCCCGTCATAATCGCCGTCGGTGGCGGTTTCGGGGTCGGCCAGAACATAGCGGGTGTTGAAGACGTTGAGGCCCTTGTTCTCCATCGCGCCCATGTTGAAGTCGCTGACGGCGACGATGTTGAACAGGTCGAGGTCATATTCGCGCCCGAACGTCTCCTCGTCCCACTTCATGGAGTTTATCAAGGAGGTTAGCGCGTGGTGGGTGCGGTCTTGATCGCCCTCGCGGACGTATATGTTCAGCGCCACCTTGCGGTCGCTGGCGGTGGTAAAGCTGCCCGAATTGGCCACCAGATCGCCCGCGACGAGCGCGAACAGATAGCAGGGCTTTGGCCAGGGGTCGTGCCATTCGGCCCAGTGGCTGCCGTTCTCGCCCTCGCCGGTGGCCTCGCAATTGCCGTTCGACAGCAGCACCGGGAAGGTGGCCTTGTCGCCCTCCATCCGCACGCGGTAGGTGCTGAGCACATCGGGGCGGTCGGGGAAGAAGGTGATGCGGCGGAACCCTTCGGCCTCGCATTGGGTGCACAGCATCCCGTCAGAGGCGTAAAGCCCCATCAGCTGGCTGTTGTCGGCGGGGCGGATCGCGGTTTCGATGGTGATTTCGTGGGCATCGTCCGACAGGTCGATCAGCAGATCGCCGCCCGCCATCCGCCAGTCATTCCGGGTGATGCCATCGACCTGCACCAGGCGCGGGGTCAGCCCGTCGCCATTCAGGCGGATGGTGTGGCTGGTGCCGTCCTCATTCCGCCGAACCCGCAGCACCGCCGCGACATGCGTCTCGGCCAGCCCCAGCGCGAAGGACAGCTCGACCTCTGGCACCAACCAGTCGGGTGGGCGGTAATCGCTGCGGCGGATGACTTGCGGAGTTGCGACGGGCGTTGTTTCGATATTCATATGCGCCCCTTCTAACGCCGGAGCTTGGTGAAAGCCATATGCGGGTTTAGGGATATTCGCGTGACACATATTGTGATCTTTGGGCTGGGATACAGCGCGGGCTTTATCGCACAGGCGCTGCGGGCGCGGGGCTGGGCGGTGGAGGCGACCGGTTCTGCCGGCACGCTGGATTTCGCGGACGAGGACGCGGTGCGAGGGGCGCTGGGGCGCGCCAGCCATGTGTTGTCCTCGGTGCCGCCGGCGGATGGGGTGGACCCTGTGTTGGCGCGTTACGGCGCGGCGTTGGCGGGCAAGTGGCTGGGGTATTTGTCCTCCACCGGGGTCTATGGCGATACTGGCGGCGCATGGGTAGACGAGAGCGCCGTGACAGGTGGCGGCCGCCGCTCGGCGCGGGCGGAGGCGGAGGCGGCTTGGCTGGCGCGGGGGGCCTGTGTGTTTCGGCTGCCGGGGATTTATGGGCCGGGCAGGTCGGCCTTGGACCGGGTGCGCAGCGGCGCGGCGCATCGAATTGATCTGCCGGGTCAGCTGTTCTGCCGCATCCATGTCGCCGACATCGCCAGCGGGGTTGTGGCGGCGATCGGGCAGGCGGCGGCGGGGGCCTTTAACCTCGCCGATGATGGGCCCTGTTCACAGAACGCGGTGGTGGAGGAAGCCTGCCGGTTGCTGGGGGTGGCCCCGCCGCCTTTGATGACGCTGGATCAGGCGGGGCTGTCGCCGATGGCACGCGGGTTTTATGCCGAGAACCGCCGCGTCGCCAATGGCAAGGCGCGGCGGGTGCTGGGCTGGGCGCCCAAATATCCAACCTACCGCGAAGGCTTGGCAGCACTTCTTCCCGACAGCGCGATCAGCAGCCCGGTCATAGCCAGCATCGATCCGCCCGCCGCGAGGGAGGTCCAGCGATAGCCCTCGAAGATGGTGGACAGGCCCATCGCCACCACCGGCACCGCGACGCCATTATAGGCCGCCCGCCCCGCGCCCATCTGGCGGATCAGCGCGAAATACAGCGGGAACGGCACCACCGATCCGATGATCGCCAGATAGGCGACCTCCCACCAATAGGATGCGCGCGGGTCGATCACCGGCGCGCCCACTGTGGCATAGGCGAAGGCGGCGTCGATGCCCGCCCCGATCAGCATCGCCCAAGCGATCAGCGCCATGATCGGCTGGCGGCGCCCGGCCTTGCTGGCCTGAACGACATTGGCGACAGAGGCCGTCAGCAGCGCGCCCACCACCAGCAAGGCCCCCAACATCGGAGACGCGCTGGCGGGGGCGGCAAGATATTCCTTGGCCAGCAGCAGGGCGATCCCCGCCAGCGCCACCACCGATCCCGCGACAAACCGCCGCGAAATCCGCGTGCCCAGCGTGATCCGCGCCAGCACCGCATTGGGCACCATCAACAGCGCGAACAGCACCGCCACCACCCCCGATGTCAGATATTCCTCTGCCCGGTAAACGAATTGGTAATTGCCGAAGAACTGAAACACCGCCACCGTCAGCGCCACCATCCAGCCGCCGCGATCGAGCATCAGCCCCTCTCGCCGCCAGATTGCCACCGGAAAGGCCACCAGCGCCCCCAGCACGAAACGCCATGTCAGCGTCCAGACGGCGGGGGTGTTGACATGCTCATGCGGGCCGACCTGAAAGGCGATCACCAGCCAGGTGGACCCCCAGATCAGCGCCACCAAGGCAAAGGCGGCCAGCGCGCGGCCGCGCAAGGGTTCGTGATGGGTCACAGCGCGGATAGGACGCGGGCGAGGGCGGCGACGTGGCTAGCATCGGCGTTCCATGCGGTGACAAAGCGCGCGGCGTCCGGCCCCCAGTCGTAAAAGGCGAAGCCTTGGGCCCGCAGCGCGGCGCGTTCGGTTTCGTTCACGCGGAGGAACACCTCGTTGGCCTGCACCGGGTAGAGCAGGCGTTGGCGCGCGGCGGCGGCGATCTCGGCGGCGGCGGCATTGGCGTGGCGGGCGTTGGCCAGCCACAAATCGCCCCGCAGCAGGCTGAGGATCTGCGCCGCCATAAACCGCCCCTTGGATTGCAGATGGCCGGCGCGTTTGCGGGCATGGCGCAGGCGGTCGGCCTTGGCGGGGTCGAACAGCACCAGCGCCTCGGCGCTCATGCCGCCGTTTTTGATGAAGCCGAAGGACAGCGCCTCGACCCCGCCCTCGCACGATGCCGCTGCGGGTGAGCACCCCAGATAGGCCACCGCATTGGCGAAACGCGCGCCGTCCATGTGGAAGGCGAAATCATGGGCTTTGGCGGCGGCGCCCAGGGCGGCGACCTCGGCGGGGGTGTAGACGCAGCCGGCCTCTGTCGCCTGCGTGATCGAGATCGCCTGCGGCCAGACCCGGTGGACATCGCGGCGGATCGGGGCCAGCAGGGCGTCGATGGCTTGCGGCGTGTATTTGGCGTGGTCGCCGCCAACCGTCATCAGCTTGGCGCCGTGGGTGTAGAAGGCGGGGGCGCCGCCCTCGTCGTTTTCGATATGGGCATCCTGGTGGCAGATGACGCCCCGGTGTGGATCGACCATTCCGGCGAGGGCCAGGCAATTGGCCGCCGTGCCGCTGGCCGCCCAAAGGGCTGCGCAGGGGCGGCCGAACACCGCGCTGAAGGCCTCGTCGAGAGACTGGCTCAGCGCGTCGTTGTCATAGGGCGGCTGCGGGCCATCGGCGGCGCGCATCGCCTCCCATACGGCGGGGTGGACGGCGGCGGCGTTGTCGGAGAGGAATTGCATCGCGCCGGGATGGGGGCTCAGCCGGGTGGCGTCAACCCCCGGCCCATCAGGCGCTGTGATACTCGCGATACCATTTCACGAAATTGGGCACGCCGACGTCGATGCTGGTGGTGGGCTGATATCCCAGATCGGCGCTGATGGCATCGATGTCGGCGAAGCTTTGGCGGACGTCGCCGGGCTGGATCGGCTGGAAGTCAATCTCGGCCTTTTTGCCGCATTCGGTTTCGAGGATTTCGATGACCTTCATCAGGTGTTCGCTGCGGTGGTTGCCGATGTTGTAGAGGCGGTGGGGCTTGGTGCTGCCGCCCGCCTTGACCGCGCCGTCATCGGGGGGCGGGTTGTCGAGGCTGGCGATGACGCCGCTGATGATGTCGTCGATATAGGTGAAGTCGCGGTACATATCGCCGTTATTGAACACCGGGATCGGCTGGCCGGCCATGATGGCCTTGGTGAAGATCCACATCATCATGTCGGGCCTTCCCCACGGGCCGTAAACGGTGAAGAAACGCAGGCCGGTCAGCGGCACGCGGTAGAGATGGGCGTAGGTTTCGCTCATCAACTCGTCGGCCTTTTTGGTGGCGGCGTAGAGGGAGACGGGCTGATCGACGCGGTCATCGACGCTGAAGGGCAGCTTGGTGTTGCCGCCGTACACCGACGAGGACGAGGCATAGACCATGTGTTCGACTTGGCGGTGGCGGGCGACCTCCAGCATATTCAGATGCCCGGCGAGGTTGGCCGTCAGGTAGGCGTGGGGGTTGGTGATCGAATAACGCACCCCGGCCTGCGCGCCCAGATGAACGATGCGGTCAAAGCTGTGCGGGGCCAGCGCCGATACCAACCCCGGATAATCGGCGAAATCCTGCCGCAGCAGGGTGAACCTGTTGCCGCCAGACGCTTTTTGACCAGCTTGGGCCAGCCGCGTCAGGCGGGCCTCTTTCAACGCGACGTCATAGTAGTCGTTGACGCAATCGACCCCGATCACCGTATCGCCGCGCGCCAGCAGCCGCATCGCCAAGCTGGAGCCAATAAAGCCGGCCGAACCGGTCACCAAGATCTTCATGGGGTCATTATCCTTCGCGTAACATCAGGTGACGGCTTTAGGGCCAATTTGCAAACAGCAGGTTAGCATCGCGCACCCCGCCACCAACGCGCATATTTACGTAATTTTAATCTGCGCGGGTCATGACGAAATCTGAAAGGCGTGTTGCATGACCGTGTCATTGGCTCATTGGCGGGAAACTTGGCGGCTGCGGCGGGCCGAGTATCGCTCTGCGGGGCAGCTGTGGCGCAATGATGATGGCGCGACCATGCTGGAATTCGCCTTTGTTGGCCCGCCATTTGTGGTGCTGCTGACGGGCATTTTATATATCGCGCTGGCCTATATGGCGCAAGACGGGCTGGAAACCGCCACCGAGCAATCCGCGCGTCTGATGCTGACCGGCATGGCGCAGACCGCCACCTATGGCGGGCATATCGGCCTGTCGGAATCGGATTTTCAAACCCTGATCTGCAATGGCGGAACCATTACCAATTCCTCTGGCTCTTCGGTGGTGGTGCAAAAGATGCTGCCGCCGTTCCTCACCTGCAACAATCTGTCGGTGAATGTGGTGCCGCTGACCGGCTACAGCGCCACCGACACCGGCCTGCCGACGTATAATTGTTATGGCACGGTCTGCAATTCCGCCGGATCGCCCAATGCCACAGGATCCGCCACCGGCGCCGCCATCGCCGGTTTGCAGGGCAAGCCCACCATGGTGCAACTGGTTTATAACTGGACCACCATCGCCGGGCTGTTCGGGCTGGGCAGCAACACCGGGACGACCCATTTCACCGCCACCAGCGGCCATATGAAGATGGTGGCAACATCGGTGTTCACCACCGAACAATATACTTGCGCGTCGGGACAAACGTCATGCTGAAAATGCTGAGACGCTCAAAGCTTGCCCGCGATGCGCGGGGGGCGGTGATGGTGGAATTCGCCATCTGCCTGCCGGTGCTGATCCTGATGTATCTGGGCGCCTATACGATTTCGGACATGATCGCGGCCAACCGCAAGGTCACCATCGCCACCCGCGCGCTGGCCGATATGCTCAGCCGCAATATTTCGCCGACCAGCGTGCAGGCCAACCCCGGCTCCGCGACAATCACCGCCTCGGTCGCCAGCTATATGAGCGCCACCGCCGTGGTGATGTTGCCGTACGATATGACCAAGGGCACCGAGCAAGTTTCCTTGTTGCGGGTGTGCGATGCCAGCCATGCCTGGGTGGTGTGGACGCAGGCTCAGACGCAGACCGTCGGCGCCGCCCCCAGCTATACCATCACCCCTGTGCCGACGACATCCACCGCCACCGCCGGCACGCTGACCAGCGCCAGCGTGGTTTCGGTGCCGGCGTCGATGATCAGCACGGCGATGCTGCCGGTTAACTCGTCGGGCGCGACGGTCAGCAATTGCACCGCCTATGGCGCCACCACCGCTGCCATGCCGCAGTTGGGCTCGTCGGGGGCCTATCTGTATGTGGGGCAGATCGATTACAAATATACGCCGGCGATCAGCTATAATACCGTCAGCGTCATGCCGATGGCGGACCTGATCTATATGAGTCCCCGTTTGAACTAGGGCGCCTGAACTAGGGCGTTTGAATTAGGCGCGGCTGTGCCTCCGCGGGGGGCGGATGGAGGGGGAAAGGCCGGCGGTGCCGGGCGCCTCTGCCTGAAGCCTTGCGTTTCCGTTGGAATGCGCGTGGCGGCAATGGGCGCGGCTGAGATCTTGTTTGCGAGTGCCCCGCCGGCGGCTTCTTATTCCAGCGGGTTCGGCCCTGCCTCGGCGTGCTGCAATGGGGCCGGGCTCGCAGCTTCCACCATCGCGTATTTGCACCCGGGGGGTGAGGAGGCGCTGTGCGCGTGGCCACGGCTGTATCCGACACCCACGGCCCGGCAACCACCGACCTTTCATACCCCACCCACCGTGCGCTTTGCTGGGTGAGGTGTCGGGGCATTTAACCTAATTGGTTTGTGTAGGAAAGGGGAATTGACCTACTCCTGCAATGCCGTTGCGGTTGTTCGCGAAAAGGTGATAGCTCCTGTCTATGAGCATTCAGCAAACGAATATGATCGACGGGATAGGTATTGAAAAATCTTCCTCGAATGTCGTGATGCTTATATCTGACGACATGGGCTGGGATGACTATCAGCATATCCCGCTGCTGACGGCAAAGATTGAAGCCTATGCAAACGCGGCCACATCGAATCAGATAGCGGAGATGTTACCCAACTCGGAAGGTAAACCCGTCGTGATTAGGCTCGTCTACAAGCACTTACCTCACGCCGAGATCCTGAGCGTTCTGAATGTCATAGCCGATCAACTAAGTGGCATTGGAATAGGTTTTGAGCATACGGTGCTACCATACGACTATTGAGGCAGTTTAGGCCACGCCCTACCTCCCCTTCGGCGGTTTGATTTCGAACATCAGGGGCCATTCCTTGCCGGTGACGTAGAGGCGGCGGTGGGGGGCGTCCCAGGCTATGCCGTTGGCCACCTGGTCCTGGCCGAACACCCCGGCGCGGGCATGCAGGGCGCTGACGTCGATCCAGCCGATGACGTGGCCACTGGCGGGGTCGATACGGGCGATGCGGTCGGTCATCCAGACGTTGGCGAGGATCTCCCCATCCACCCATTCCAGCTCGTTGAGCATCGGCACCGGCGCGCCCTCTGCCGTGACGAAGATGAAGCGTTTCAGGCGGAAGGTCGCGGGGTCGATGATGCGCAGATTGGCGGTGCCGTCGGACATCACGATGTCTGGCCCCATGCGCGTCATGCCCCAGCCCTCGCCCAGATAGCTGAATTTGCCCAAGTGCTTGAACCCCGCGCGTGACCAGCGGAAGCCGGTGCCGTGCTGCCATGTCAGGCTGAGCACCTGCCCCTGCCACGGCGCGATGCCCTCGCCGAAATAGGGGGCGGGGATCTTGACCTGCGCCAGCACCCGCCCCGTTTGCAAATCCACCCGCCGCACGCTGGATCGGCCGACCTCGCCGGTCGCCTCGAACAGCTGGCCGGCGTCGATGAACAGGCCCTCGGTATAGGCGTGGGGGTCGTGGGGGTAGGCGCGGATCGCCTGCGCCTGCTGCACCGGCAAGTCGGCCAAGGCGGGAGTGGCTAGGAGGGCAAGAGCAAGGAGGAAACGGCGCATTAAGAGTCCTTCCATTTCAGAATAAGACCCGGGGGCCTTAGGCCCCCAGACCCCCCAACGTCTTCCGGCGAGATGGTGCGTAAAGGGCGAGGGCGCACCCGACCTCTCCGCCGGGAGACATCACGGGGTGCAGGGGTGGTAAACCCCTGCATTCTTAATCCCTCAGCAATTCATTAATCCCGGTCTTCGCCCTTGTCTGCGCGTCAACGGTCTTCACGATCACCGCGCAATACAACGACGGCCCCGGCGTGCCATCGGGCAGCGGCTTGCCGGGAACGGCGCCCGGCACCACCACGGCATAGGGCGGCACGCGGCCGATGTGGACGTCGCCGGTGGCGCGGTCGATGATCTTGGTGGAGGCGCCCAAATATACGCCCATCGAAAGCACGGCGCCGGTGCCGACGATCACCCCCTCGGCGACCTCGGCGCGGGCGCCGATGAAGGCGTTGTCCTCGATGATGACGGGGCCGGCTTGCAGCGGCTCCAGCACGCCGCCGATGCCGGCGCCGCCCGAGATATGCACGCCCTTGCCGATTTGCGCGCAGCTGCCGACGGTGGCCCATGCGTCGATCATCGAGCCCTCGCCCACATAGGCGCCGATGTTGACGAAGCTGGGCAGCAGGACTGCGCCCTTGGCAATATGCGCGCCGCGACGGACGATGGAGCCGGGGACGACGCGGAAGCCGCCGGCGCGGAACTGGGCGTCGGTCCAGCCGGTGAATTTCAGCGGGACTTTGTCGAAGGCGGGGGCGCCCGCAGAGCCATATTCCATGACGGCGTTGTCGTTCAGGCGGAATGACAGCAGGACGGCCTTTTTCAGCCATTGGTTGACCTTCCAGCCGCCTTGGCCGTCGGGTTCGGCCACGCGCGCCGCGCCCGAATCCAGCAGGCCGAGGGCGAGGTCCACATGGGCGCGGACGTCATCGTGCTCGGGGGTGACGGTGTCGCGCACGTCAAAGGCGGCGTCGATGGCGGCGGAGAGATGCGCGATGCTGGGCATGTGTCTGGGCTTTCCGTAAGGCAGGTGGTTCACCATGCCGCCTATCGTTTTGACGCGGTTTCGACAAGCGGGCACTCGACGTGGGCGCGCGCAGCCGATAGATCGCTTGGCTTACCTCGGGGGGAAACGCCTTGCCTTTGCATATCTTATTCAGCTTTGCCGGGATGGCGTTGATTTTGGGCGTCGCGCTGTTGCTGTCGTCGGACAGGCGCGCCATTCGCCCGCGGGTGGTGGTATCGGCGTTTGGCTTGCAGGCGGGATTCGCCGCGCTGGTGCTGTATTTTCCGCCGGGCAACCGGGCGCTGCAAATGGTGGCGAACGGGGTCGCGGGCTTGTTGGGCTATGCCCATGCGGGCGTGGCGTTTCTGTTTGGCCCGCTGGCCGATCCGGCGATTGGCGGGCATAGCTTTGCCATTTCCGCCCTGCCGACGATTGTGTTCTTTGCGGCGCTGATTTCGGTGTTGTACCATGTGGGCATCATGCCGATGGCGGTCAAATGGATCGGCGGAGGGCTGGAGACAATCACCGGCATCAGCCGTGTCGAATCGCTGTGCGCGGCCAGCAATATCTTTGTGGGGCAGAGCGAGGCACCCTTGGTGATCCGGCCCTATATCGCCGCGCTGACCCCTTCGCAGTTGTTTTGCGTGATGGTGGTGGGGATGGCCGGCGTCGCGGGGACGATTCTGGCGGCCTATGCGGCGATGGGGATTCGCATCGATTATCTGGTGGCGGCGGCGTTTATGTCGGCGCCCGGCGGGATTTGCATGGCCAAGATCATCATGCCGGACCCCAAAGGCGTGCCGATCAGCGAACCCGACGCCCCCGCCATCCACGCCGTCGAGGCCGAGGAACGCCCCGCCAACATCATCATGGCCGCCAGCGAGGGCGCGCAGACCGGCGTGCGGCTGGCCGTCGCGGTGGGGGCGATGGTGCTGGCCTTTGTGGCTTTGGTGGCGCTGGCCAATGGCTTGGTTGGCTGGGTGGGCGGCTGGTTTGGGCAGCCCGATCTGTCGTTCCAGATGGTGCTGGGCTATGTGTTCGCCGGGGTCTTCCGCCTGCTGGGCGCGCCCAATTGGGCCGAGGCGATGCGCGCCGGCGGGTTCTTTGGCACCAAGCTGGTGTTGAACGAATTCGTCGCGTTTATCGATCTGGGCAAGGCGCAGGGGTTATCGCAGGCCACCGTGGCGATTGTGACCTTTGCGCTGTGCGGCTTTGCGAATTTCAGTTCCATCGCCATTCAGATGGCGGTGACGGGCAGTTTGGCGCCGAACCAGCGGCCACTCATCGCCAAGATGGGGCTGAAGGCGCTGGCCGGCGGCGCGCTGTCGAACCTGATGAGCGCCGCGCTGGCGGGGCTGTTTCTGGCCCTGTGAGAATTTGGGCGTGAAAATTCCCGGTATCGCGGTGGTGGCTGCCTGCGTGCTGGCTTTGCTGGCGCTGATGGTGGGGGCTTTGCACGGGCGCGCTTGGGTGCAAAGCTGGCTCTACGGCCCGCCGACGATCCATCTGGTGGCCGGGCCGCAGGACCATGAATCGGCCCATTTCGCCCTGTGCCATGGGCAGGCGCGCGTCACCTGCGTGATCGACGGCGACACCCTGTGGTACAAGGGCGACAAAATCCGCGTCGCCGATATCAACACCCCCGAAACCATCGAACCCGCCTGCGACACCGAACTGCAAAAAGGCGAAAAAGCCGCCGACCGCATGATCGCCCTGCTGAACGAAGGGCCCTTCACGCTGGAACCTCTACACAGCAAAAAACCGCACGACACCGACAAGGCCGGGCGCAAACTGCGCTCGATATTGCGCGGGGGGCACAGTCTGGGCGAAGTGCTGGTCGCCGAAGGACTGGCCGAGCGGTGGATCGGGTTTCGGCGGGATTGGTGTGATTAGGTTTAAGGTGTTTAAGGGTTAAGATGCGAGGGGGTTACCCCCTCGCGCTCCCCAGACTTTTGCGTGGTGTGTCGTTGGCGGCGTATCGCTTGTGCGCCGCAGGCTTTTATAGCCGCTTCGCGGCGGGGGGTTGAGGCTAACAATATGGGGGGTTTGGGGGTGTAACACCCCCAAGACTTAACCCTTAAACCTTCCCTTAAAACGTCCAATCCGCCCCCGGAACAACGCCCTTCAAATCCGCCAGCGTTCCGCCCTTTTTCAACAGCCCCCGCAGCGCATCGCCGCCCATGGCGATATATTCGGCGTGGGGGACGGCCAGCACGACCATGTCGTATTTGCGGGCGAAGGGTTCGGCGACCAGCGGGATGCCGTATTCGTGGCGGGCCTCTGCGGGGTCGGCGTGGGGGTCGTGGACGGTGACGGCGTGGCCAAGGCGGCCCAGCGCGGTGACGAGGTCGGCGACTTTGGAATTGCGCAGGTCGGGGATGTTTTCCTTGAAGGTCAGGCCCAATACCAGCACGTTGCCGGGCTTTTCGCGGCGCGCCTTGTGCAGTTCGTCGGCGACCCAGAAGGCCATGGCGTCGTTAATGCCCCGCCCTGACAGGATCACGCGGGGGTTGACGCCCAACTCTTCGGCGCGGTGGGAGAGGTAGTAGGGGTCCACGCCGATGCAGTGGCCGCCCACCAATCCGGGCATGAAGCTCAGGAAATTCCACTTGGTGCGCGCGGCGGCGAGGACGTCCCAGACGCTGATGTCCATCTTGCTGAAGATCTGGGCGATTTCGTTCATGAAGGCGATGTTGATGTCGCGCTGGGCGTTTTCGATGACTTTGGCGGCTTCGGCGGCCTTGATGCTGGCGGCGCGGAAGACGCCGCCGCTGGTGATCGCGCCATAGAGATGCGCGACGCGGTCGAGGATTTCAGGGGTTTGGCCCGAGACGACCTTGGTGATTTTGTCGATGGTGTGTTCGCGGTCGCCGGGGTTGATGCGTTCCGGCGAGTAGCCGAGGAAGAAATCGCGCCCGCATTGCAGGCCGGAATGCTTTTCGAGGATGGCGGCGCAGATGTCTTCGGTGACACCGGGATAGACGGTGGATTCATACACCACCACCGGCACGCGGCCCTCGGCGCAGGCGGCGGGCAGCATGGCGCCGATGGTAGCGCTGGCCGCCTCGACAATGCGCAGATCGGGGCGGTTGGCGCCGTCGATGGGGGTGGGGACGGTGACGATGTAGAAATCCGCCGGCGCGCAGGTGGCGGGATCGGCGGTCAGCGTCAGGGTGCTGGCGGCAAGGCGGGGGGCGTCGATCTCGCCGGTGCGGTCGTGGCCCGTTTCCAGTTCGGCGATGCGGCGCGCGTCGATGTCGAGGCCGATGCAGGTGAACTTGCCCGCCAGCGCCACCGCCAGGGGCAGGCCGACATAGCCGAGGCCCACCACCACCACGCGGGTGGTTTCCGCCTTGCGCGTTTTCAGGGGCTGCGCGTCGGTGAGGTTGGCGTGGTGCATCAGGGTCAAGAGGCTATCCGTTCGTCGCTGTATGGGTCTGTCGGGGGACGTCTTACGCCCAAGGCTGTTATTTCGCGGTTAACGTAGCGGTGCTAAACGCAGCGCCATGAGCGAAATTTCTGCATCCCCATCCCGCATTCTGGTGATCTTTGGCACGCGGCCAGAGGCGATTAAGCTGTTCCCGGTGATTGCCGCCCTGCGCGCCGACCCCGCCTTGGAGGCGCGGGTGTGTGTCTCCGCGCAGCACCGGGGGATGCTGGATCAGGTCTTGCAGATCGCCGGGGTGGTGCCCGATCATGATCTGGACCTGATGCGGCCTGACCAGACTTTGGACGCGCTGACGGCGGCCTTGATCGTGGAACTGGGCCGGGTGATGGACGCCGAAAAGCCCGCCCGCGTGATGGTGCAGGGCGACACCGCGACCGCGATGGCGGGGGCTTTGGCGGCCTATTACCGCAAGATCCCGGTCGATCATGTCGAGGCGGGTCTGCGCAGCGGCAACATATACCACCCTTGGCCAGAGGAGATTAACCGCAAGATCATCGGCGCCATTGCGTCCTTGCATTTCGCCCCCACCGAGACGTCCGCGGCGGCCTTGCGGGCGGAGAATGTCGCGGCGGACCGCATTCATGTCACCGGCAACACGGTGATCGACGCGCTGCATTGGGTGTCGGCGCGAATCGCGGCGGAGCCTGCCTTGGCGGGTGGGCTGGCCGATCTGGAGGCGCGGTTTAAGGCCAAGCGCATCATCGGCGTCACCAGCCACCGGCGCGAGAATTTTGGCGGCGGGCTGGAGGCGATAGCGGGCGCGATTCGCGAAATCGCCGCGCGAAGCGATGTGGCGATTATCTTCCCCGTTCACCCCAACCCCAATGTGCGCGCCGTGATGGATGGCGCCTTGGCGGGGCTGGATAATGTGGCGATGATCGAACCGCTGGATTACCCGCATTTCGCCCGGCTGCTGTCGATTGCCGAGATCATGCTGACCGATTCGGGCGGCGTGCAAGAGGAAGCCCCCGCGCTGGGCAAGCCGGTGCTGGTGATGCGCGAAACCACCGAACGGCCCGAAGGCGTCGAGGCGGGCACTGCGAAACTGGTCGGCACGGATAAATCGCGGATTGTTACCGAAATCTTCAACCTTCTGGATGATAAGCTGGCCTACGAAGCCATGGCGCAGGCGCATAATCCCTTTGGGGATGGGCATGCCGCGCGCCGTATTGCGGAGCTGATTGCGCATGAAGTCGGAAGTAAAGCCTAGCGTTTGTGTTGTTGGTCTGGGCTATATCGGCCTGCCCACCGCCGCCATTATCGCCCGCGCCGGGTGCAAGGTACTGGGCGTCGATGTCACGCAAAAGGTGGTGGACACCATCAATCGCGGCGAAATTCACATCGAGGAAGTTGACCTCGACGGCCTTGTTCACGGCGTTGTGGCGCGCGGATTGCTGTCCGCATCGCTGACCGTCGCGCCGGCGGATGTATTCGTGATCGCGGTGCCGACGCCGTTTGGCCCGAACCATGAGCCTGACATTTCATACGTTCTGGCCGCCGCGCGTTCGGTGGCTCCGGTGCTGAAACATGGCGATTGCGTGATTTTGGAATCGACCAGCCCGGTCGGCACCACAGAGGCGATGCGCGATATGATCGCCGAAATGCGCCCCGATCTGAAGATCCCCGGCCTGTCACGCGAAACGCCCGACATCTCCATCGCCTATTGCCCCGAACGCGTCCTGCCGGGCAAAATCCTGGAGGAACTCACCAACAACGACCGCTCGATCGGCGGGATCACGCCGCGTTGCGCGCGCAAGGCCTTGGCGTTTTACAAGCGCTTCGTGCGCGGCGCCTGCATCACCACCGATGCCCGCAGCGCCGAAATGACCAAGCTGGTCGAGAACGCTTACCGCGACGTCAACATCGCCTTTGCCAACGAGCTGTCGATGGTGGCAGACCGCATGGGGCTGGATGTGTGGGAGGTGATCCGGCTGGCCAACCGCCATCCGCGCGTGAATATCCTGACCCCCGGCCCCGGTGTCGGCGGACACTGCATCGCGGTGGACCCTTGGTTCATCGTCGCCAGCGCGCCAGAGGACACGCCGCTGATCCGCACCGCGCGCGGGGTGAATGATGGCAAGATCCGCCACGTCATCCAGCGTGCCGAAAAGCTGATCGAGGCGCATCCCACGGCGAAGGTCGCCTGTCTGGGGCTGGCGTTCAAGGCCAATATCGATGATTTCCGCGAGAGCCCGGCGCGTCTGGTGGCGGCGACATTGGCGCGCAAATTCCACGAACGCATCCAGATCGTCGAGCCTTATGCGGGTGAATTGCCGCGTGAATTCGAGGGCACCGGGGCGGTGCAAATCGACCTCGATACCGCGCTGGAGGATTGCGATATTCTGCTGGTGCTGGTGGACCACGATGTGTTCCGCGCAGTGCCCCTCGCCGAGCGCGCGGGCAAGCATGTCTATGACACGCGGGGCATTTGGCCCGATCAGCCGGGCGATGCTACCCAGCTGGGCGCTGCGGGCCTGAGGCTGGTAGGTTAAACGAAAAAGGGGCGGGCCAAAACCCGCCCCTTCGCATTTCGGCGCTGGGTTCAGCGGCAAACGCGGTGGTGGTGACGCATCGTGCAATGGCGTGCATGGTGATGCCCATGATGCATATCGCCCATGCTGTGATCATGTGCATAGGCGGCTGGCGCCATGGCAAATCCGGAAACGGTCAGCGCGGCGACCATGGCTGTCTTGAAAATGTTCATTCAATCCTCCTGAGGAAACGCGGTGCGGGGCCTGAGAAAACCTCTCCACGCGCAGCCACCAAGGCCAGATCCCGTTGCCCAGCTCTCAGCGGCGCGAAGTAACCATGTTTTGCATCGCCCGACAACAGTTTAGAGAATTGATTCGTGGGAATTTACAAAGGCCGGCCTACCAACGCAGCAGGCGCGGCCCCAGCAGAGCGCCCAGCCCGGTGGCCAGCAGAATGCCCAGCGAATACCACACCAGCACAAAAGGCGCCGCCGTCTCTGGGCAATGCAGGCAATAAAGGCTGGCCGCCCAAGCCCCCGCCGCCAGCCCCGCCACCGCGCCCGCCGCCCGTAGCCGCGTCGGCGCCAGCCAGCGCAGACCCAGCAACAGCCCGCCAAACACCGGCAGCGACAGCAAAAATACCAAGCCAGAGCACATCTTCCAACTGGCTCCCAGCCACAGGGCGCGGGTTTGATCGGGGGCGGCATGGGCCAGATCGAACATCGCCAGCGCCGCCAGCGCGCAAACCGGCACCGCTAGCCATAGCAGCCAGCCCAGCGCCCCCGCATCGGGCCGCGCCAACCGCGCCGCCGCCAGCGTGGCCAGCAGCGCAATGCTGGCGCAATAGCCCAGCTTTACCCAGAACGTATGGTGCTGCACCGCCCAGCCCAGATCGGGGCGAAACCCCAGCGCCAGCGCCACCAGCAACAGGCACGCCATCAGCCCCAGCCCCAGCCCTGCGCCGAACCTTTGCGCAAAGTCGCGCCGGGGCACTGGCTTCACCCCGGCCGCCAGCATTTCGATCAGGGCCTCGTTGTTCATGGACGCCCCCCCGTGATGCGTGCGGTCAGCGCTTTCAGCCCGCGATGGACCGACACTTTTACATCTGATTCGCCAATGCCCTGTGCCTGGGCTGCCTCCGCGGTGGAGAGGCCCTCGATGCGGGTGGCGCGGATGGCGGCGGCTTGTTTCGCGGGGATCAGCCCCAGCAAACGCCCGACATCGGCGCGGGCAATCGCGGCTTCCTCAAACCCCTCGGCCACCAGAATATCCTCCAGCCCCTCGATGGTCACATGCCTGCCCCGCGCGCGGAAATGATCGGCCAGTTTATAGCGCGCAATGCCGAACATCCAGCCGCTGAACGGCCGGTTCGGGTCATAGGTGACGCGCCTTGTATGCACCGCGATCAACACTTCCTGCACCAAATCCTCTATGTCATCGCCCTGGCCGGGCAGACGTTTGCGGAAAAATGCGCGCAGCATCGGCAACAGCGCCGCCAACAGCTGACGATGCGCAAGCGCATCGCCGCCAAGGCCGGCAACCATCCAATTCCAGAGCTGTTGCTCGGTGACGCGCATGGGTCCTGTCGGTATTCGGGGGGTGGAGGCGATTGGTTACACCATGTGCCGACAAATGCGCGAGAAAAATTAGCCCCCCAGATCCACTTGCATGCCGGGGTTGAATTCGGCCACCAGATCATAGCGGTCGCCGGGGAATAGCTGGCAGACGCGGGTGACGGGGACATCGATGCGCCCCATAACCCGCCAAGTGCGGCGCTCTATGGCGAGGCAGGCGGTGCCGGGGGTGACGCCCAGCGCGCGCGCCTGTGGGTGGGTGGCGGCGCGGGCGGATATGGCGTGGCGGGCGCGGGTCCATGGCACATGGGTCAGCAGCCAGCCGCCGGGGGCCTGTGTCGCAAAGGTTTCGTGGGCGGCGGCGGGGACAGAGCTCAGCGAGATCAGGCGTGTTTCGAGGCAAAATGGATCGTCGCCGCAATAATGCACGCCCTCGATCCTGAGGATGGGTCCGCCCATGTCGGGCTCTGCGGCAAGGCTGCGATGGGTGCGCTGCCAGCGATAGGTTTCGCCGCGCGCCGTGATCAGCTTTTCAAGGTCGGGCACCTCCAGCACGGCGGTTTGCACATGGCGATGCGCGACAAAGCTGCCGGCCTTGCGCCGCCGTTCGATCAGCCCTGCGCGGGCCAGCCCGGTCAGCGCCTTACTGACGGTGGCGCGGGCGCAAGCGTAGGTGACGGTCAGCTCGTGCTCAAAGGGGATGCGGTCGCCGGGTTTCAGCTCGCCCGAGCGGATGCGTGCCTCGATATCGCCGCGAATGCGTTTTTCCAGCGTCATGCCAAAAGCCGCGCGAGGGTAGCGCGATAACGGGTGGCGACCTGCGCGCGGGCGTGGTGCTGGCCGCCCGATACCACTTGCGCGCCGCCGCGCCAGACCGCGTCCACCGTGCCGGGGCGGCCCGCGAAGATCCAGCGGTCCAGCATGGTTGCCGTATCCGCGCCGGCGAAGACGGGGTGATCGGCGGCGAGGGTGAACATATCGGCGGGGGCGCCGACTTGCAGGCCCGATGCCACACCTACCGCCTGCGCGCCGCCCTTGAGCGCGCCCTCGAACAGGCTCAGGCCCACCGAGGGGGTCTGTTCGCTGCCCAGCAACGCGCGTTTGCGTGCCGAAAGGCGCTGCGAATATTCCAGCGCGCACAGCTCTGCGGCGGCGTCGATATGGATGTTCGAATCGCTGCCGATGCCGAAACGCCCCCCTGCCGCGAGGTAATCCACCGCAGGGAAGGTGCCGTCGCCCAAATTCGCCTCTGTGATCGGGCAAAGGCCCGCCACCGCCCCGGATTTCGCCAGCGCGGCGCATTCGGCGCGGGTCAGGTGCGTGGCGTGGATCAGGCACCAGCGCGCATCCACCGGCGCGTTTGCCAGCAGCCATTCGACCGGGCGCGCGCCGCTCCATGCCACGCAGGCGTCGACCTCGCGGGTTTGTTCGGCAATGTGGATGTGGATGGGGCCGCCTTCAGCCAGCGGCACAATCGCGGCGAGTTCACCGGGGGTGACGGCGCGCAAACTATGCGGGGCGATGCCGATATTCGCGTCCACCGGCAGGTGGCGGCAGCACCCCTCGAACAAGGCGGCGAAGCTGTCGATGCCGGTGATAAACCGCCGCTGGCCTTGGTGGGGCGCTGCTCCGCCGAAATCGCTGTGCGCGTAGAACACCGGCAGCAGGGTCAGGCCGATGCCCGATGTCGCTGCGGCGTGGGCGATGGCGGCGGCGCATTCGGCGCGGTCGGCATAGGGGGCGCCGTCGGGCGCGTTGTGCAGGTAATGAAACTCGCCGACGCGGGTGAAGCCGGTTTCCAGCATCTCGACATAGGCCTGTGCGGTGATGGCGGCGATGTCGTCGGGGGTCAGCCGGTCGTTGAAGCGGTACATGACATCGCGCCAGCTCCAGAAATCATCGTCCACGCGGCCCCGCCTTTCGGACAGCCCTGCCATTCCGCGCTGAAAACCGTGGCTGTGGACGTTGGCGAGGCCCGGCAGGACGGCGAAATGGCGCTGGTCGTCTGGGGCGGGCGGGGCACCGGGGGTGATCGAGGCGATACGACCATCGGCCACGCCTATGCGGACATCGTCGTGCCAGCCACCCGGCAACAGGGCCTTTGGGAACCAGTAGTCTTGCATCGGTTTCCCCTCCTGTTATTATGACTAGACATAATCATCGGAATGCGCAAGATTGCAAATGATGGAAAGCCCACAAACCCATATTTGGACCAACGCGCGCCTGGCCACCATGGCGGGGGATGGCTTGGATGTGATCGAGGATGGCGCGGTGGCGGCGCGCGGGGGGCGGATTGTTTACGCGGGGCCGGCTGCGGGGGCGCCTTTGGGCGATGTTGTGGTTGATTGCGCCATTATTGACTGCGGGGGCCGGCTGATCACGCCGGGCTTGATCGATTGCCACACCCATCTGGTTCACGCGGGCAGCCGCGCCGCGGAATGGGCGATGCGGCTGGAGGGCGCCTCGTATGAGGACATAGCCCGCGCCGGCGGCGGTATCCTCTCCACCATGCGCGCGACGCGGGCCGCCAGCGAGGGCGAATTGATCGCCAGCGCCCTGCCCCGTCTGGACGCTCTGCTGGCGGAGGGGGTGACGACGGTCGAGGTAAAGTCGGGCTATGGCCTGAGCTTGGCGGATGAGCTGAAGATGCTGCGCGCGGCCCGCGCTCTGGCTGATGCGCGCAAGGTGCGGGTGGCGACGACGTTGTTGGGGCTGCATGCCCTGCCGCCTGAGTATGCGCAGAACCGCGAAGCCTATGTCGATTTGGTGTGCGATGAAATGATCCCGGCGGCGGTGGGTTTGGCTGACGCGGTCGATGGGTTTTGCGAGGGGATTGGCTTTACCCCCGCCGAGGTGGCGCGGATGTTTGCGGCGGCGCGCAAGGCGGGGCTGGGCGTGAAGCTGCATGCCGAACAATTGTCGGCGCTGCATGGCGCGTCGTTGGCGGCGGAGTATGGGGCGCTGTCGGCGGACCATCTGGAATATGTCGATGCTGAGGATGTCCGCGCGATGGCGGCGGCGGGGACGGTGGCGGTTCTACTGCCCGGTGCGTTCTATTTCCTGCGCGAGAGCCAGCGCCCGCCGGTGGAATTATTCCGCAAGGCCGGCGTGCCGATGGCGGTGGCGACCGATTGCAACCCCGGCACCTCGCCCTGCACCAGCCTGTTGTTGATGCTGAACATGGCGGCGACCTGCTTTGGCCTGACGGTGACAGAGGCCCTGCGCGGGGTGACGGTGAACGCCGCCCGCGCGCTGGGACTGGCCGCCGAGATTGGCACGCTGGAGGCGGGCAAGGCCTGTGACCTCGCCATATGGAACATCACCGACCCCGCCGAGCTGGTTTACCGCATCGGCCAAAACCCCCTGTTCGCCCGCGTAAAGGATGGAATATGCTGCTAACTCCCATTTGTATTCGGCCGGGTTTGGTGCCCTATGCCGATTGGCGCGCGATTTATCTGGGCGCGGGCGTCACACTGGACCCCGCCGCCCACACCGCCATCGCCGCCAGCGCCGCCGCTGTGCAGCGGATCGTCGCCCGGGGAGAGCCAGTTTACGGCATCAACACTGGCTTTGGCAAACTGGCCAGCGTGCGGATCGCCGGCGAGGATCTGGCGACCCTGCAACGGAACATCGTGCTGAGCCACGCGGCGGGCGTGGGCGAGGCGATGCCGGTTTCGATCACCCGGCTGATGATGGCGTTGAAACTGGCCAGCCTTGCGCGCGGGGCATCTGGGGTGAAGCCGGCGACGATTGCGCTGCTCTCCGCGCTGCTGGACAAGGGGTTGACGCCGGTGGTGCCGGGGCAAGGCTCGGTGGGTGCCTCGGGCGATCTGGCGCCGCTGGCCCACATGACCGCCGCGATGATTGGCGTCGGGGATATGATTGTTGGCCATAAAACGGGGGGGAGCGTTCTGGTGCCTGCCGAGAAGGCCTTGGCGGATGCGGGGCTGGCGCCCTTGGAACTCGGCCCGAAAGAGGGGTTGGCGCTGCTGAATGGCACGCAGTTCTCCACCGCCCACGCGCTGGCCGGGCTGTTCGAGGCCGAGCGTTTGTACCGCGCCGCCTTGGTCACCGGCATCCTCTCCACCGAGGCCGCCAAGGGTTCCGACGCGCCGTTTGACCCGCGTATTCATGCTCTGCGCGGGCACCGGGGGCAGATTGATACCGCCGACGCCCTGCGCGCGATGATGGAGGGCAGCGCCATCCGCGCCTCGCATCAGGTGGATGATATCCGCGTGCAAGACCCATACTGCCTGCGCTGCCAGCCGCAGGTGATGGGTGCGGTTCTGGATGTTTTGCGGCAAGCCGGCGCCACGCTGATCACCGAGGCCAATGGCGTGTCCGACAATCCCTTGATCTTTGCCGGCGCTGGTGATGCGGAGGGGGACGAGGCGCTGTCGGGCGGCAATTTCCACGCCGAACCGGTGGCCTTTGCCGCCGACATGATCGCCATGGCGCTGTGCGAGATCGGCAGCATTTCCGAACGCCGCATCGCCATGTTGGTCGATCCGGCGCTGTCAGGCCTGCCGGCGTTTTTGACGCCCAAGCCGGGGCTCAATTCGGGCTTTATGATCCCGCAGGTGACGGCGGCGGCTTTGGTCAGCGAGAACAAGGGCCGCGCGTTCCCGGCCAGCGTGGACAGCATCCCCACCAGCGCCAATCAGGAGGATCACGTCTCGATGGCGGCCCACGGCGCGCGGCGCTTGCTGGCGATGGCCGCCAATGTTGATGCCGTGCTGGGGATAGAGCTGCTCGCCGGCGCGCAGGGGTGCGATTTTCTGCTGCCCTTGACCTCCAGCGCCAGCGTCGAGGCGGTGCGGGCCTTGGTGCGCGCCCACGTGCCGACGCTGACCGATGACCGCCACATGGCCCCCGATATGGCGGCGGCGACCGCCTTGATCCGGGCGCCGGAATTGCTGGCGGCGGTGGGGACGTTGCCGGGCGTCGCGGCGTGAACTGGCTGCATGTCGAACGGTCTGATGCGCCGCTGATCCTTGCCTTCCCGCATGGGGGGGCGGAATTGGCGGGGTTCGATGCGGATTTTGTCTCGCCGTGGTGGGCGCGGCGCGATGCCGATTGGCATATCCGCAGCCTCTATGACGGGCTGGTGGACGCGACCTATGTGGCCACCGACATCAGTCGCAGCGTCATCGACTGTAACCGCGACCCCAGCGGGGTTTCGCTCTACCCCGGCATGGCAACGACGGGGTTGTGCCCGGTGGAAACATTCGACGGCGAGCCTTTGTACCCCGCCGGCCACGCGCCCGATGTTGAGGCGCGCCGCGATGCCTATTTCGCGCCTTATCACGCCGCCTTGGCCGCCGAGATCGCCCGCCTGCGCAAACTGCACCCGCGCGTGGTGGTCTATGATTGCCACTCGATCCGCAGCCATGTGCCGCGTTTGTTTGACGGCGCCTTGCCAGAGTTCAACATCGGCACCAATGACGGCGCGACCTGCGCGCCTGCCCTCGCCGAGGCGGTGGTGAAGGCCTGCGCCGGCCGCAGCCACGTTTTGAATGGCCGGTTCAAGGGCGGCTGGACGACGCGGCATTACGGCGCGCCGGGCGAGGGCGTCCACGCGATCCAGATGGAGCTGGCGATGCGCGCCTATCTGGACGAACCCGACGCCCTAACCGAGGCCAACTGGCCCCCCGCCTATCACCCGACCCGCGCCGCCGCGTGCCGGACACAACTGGCGCAAATTCTTGCCGCAGCAACCTCTTTCGCAACAGGTGAAGCATGACCCGTATCGACAACACCCGCATCATCCACGCCGCAAAGGGCACCGAGCTTTCCGCCAAGAGCTGGCTGACCGAGGCGCCCCTCAGGATGCTGATGAACAATCTGGACCCCATGGTGGCGGAAAATCCGCAGGAACTGGTGGTCTACGGCGGCATTGGCCGGGCGGCGCGCGATTGGGCGGCCTATGACAAGATCGTCGAGGTGCTGCGGCGGCTGGAGGACGACCAGACTCTGCTGGTGCAATCGGGCAAGCCGGTGGGTGTGTTCCGTACCCACAAGGATGCCCCGCGTGTGCTGATCGCCAACAGCAACCTCGTGCCGCATTGGGCGACCTGGGACCATTTCCACGAGCTGGATAAGAAGGGCCTGGCCATGTACGGCCAGATGACCGCCGGGTCGTGGATCTACATCGGCAGTCAGGGCATTGTGCAGGGCACCTACGAGACCTTTGTCGAGATGGGCCGCCAGCATTACAACGGCGATCTGACCGGGCGTTGGCTGTTGACGGCGGGCCTTGGCGGGATGGGCGGTGCGCAGCCTTTGGCGGCGACGATGGCGGGGGTTAGCTGCATCGCGGTGGAATGCCAGCCGAGCCGGATCGAGATGCGCCTCGCCACGGGATATGTCGATGCCCGCGCCGATACGATTGACGAGGCGATGGCGCTGCTGGCGAAGGCCAAGGCGGAAGGGCGCGTGATCTCGGTAGGCCTGCTGGGCAATGCGGCGGAGGTTTTGCCCGAGATGTTCAAGCGCGGCATTCGCCCCGATTTGCTGACCGATCAGACCAGCGCGCATGATCCGGTGAATGGCTATCTGCCCGCCGGCTGGACACTGGACCAGTGGTTTTCCATGCGCGAGAGCGACCCCGCCGCCGTGACCAAGGCGGCCAAGGCGTCGATGGCGGTGCATGTGCGCAGCATGCTGGCGTTTCAGGCGGCGGGCGTGCCCACCACCGATTACGGCAACAATATCCGCCAGATGGCGCTGGAGGAGGGGGTTACCGATGCCTTTGCCTTCCCCGGGTTCGTGCCGGCCTATATCCGTCCGCTGTTCTGCCGGGGGATTGGACCGTTCCGCTGGGCGGCGCTGTCGGGCGACCCCGAGGATATCTATAAAACCGACCAGAAGGTGAAGGAATTGCTGCCCGATAACGCGCATCTGCACCGCTGGCTGGATATGGCGCGCGAACGCATTCAGTTCCAAGGGATGCCGGCGCGGATTTGCTGGGTCGGGCTGGGGGATCGGCACCGGCTGGGGCTGGCGTTCAACGAGATGGTGGCGTCGGGCGAGTTGAAGGCGCCGATTGTGATCGGGCGCGATCATCTGGACAGCGGCTCGGTCGCCAGCCCCAACCGCGAGACCGAGGCGATGATGGATGGCAGCGACGCCGTGTCCGATTGGCCGCTGCTGAACGCTTTGCTGAATACGGCGTCGGGCGCGACTTGGGTTTCGCTGCACCATGGCGGGGGCGTTGGCATGGGCTTCTCGCAGCATTCGGGGATGGTGATCGTGGCCGACGGCACCGAGGACGCCGCGCGGCGGTTGGAGCGTGTATTGTGGAACGACCCCGCCACCGGGGTCATGCGCCACGCCGATGCGGGCTATGCAATTGCGCGGGACTGCGCGCGCGAACAGGGGCTGGATTTGCCCAGTCTGACCTGATGCGGCCCAGCTGATGCAGATCATCCGCTATGCCGACCTCGTGCCCGAGCCTTGGCGCAATGGCGGCGGGGTCACACGGGTAATCGCCGCAAGCGGGGCGGGCGCGGAATTCGACTGGCGGATCAGCATCGCCGAGGTCGCCAGCGCGGGGCCGTTCTCTCGGTTTGACGGGGTGGACCGGACGCTGGTTCTGCTGGACGGCGGCAGCATGGCGCTGAGCATTGATGGCGCGCCGCTGCTGCTGACACCCGTCGCCCCCATCGCGGCCTTTGCCGGCGAGGCGGAGGTCCACGCCGCCCTGCCCCATGGGCCAACGCGCGACTTTAACGTGATGAGCCGGCGCGCCGTCTGCCAGCACAGCGTTGCGTTGGCGGGGGCGGGCACGCTGGCGGCGAGCGGGGATATGCGCTTGGTGCTGGCCTTGGGCGATCTGCGGGTGGGCGAGGCAAAGCTCAGCCGGTACGATTGCCTGATCGGCGGCGATGCGCTCGCCTTGGACGAGCCGGCGCTGGTGGTGACGATCACGCCATAGGCGTTTTTACGAGAGGGCGCGTTCACCATAATTGGCCCGCATAGCGCCTAGACACAACCGCAGGACTCATCTGCGAAAGGCTGGACATGCGGCAACAGGCGCGGCGTGCGCAACACCCAAAATCCGACCCCGCGCCCCTTCCCGAACTGGAGGCGATCGCCCGCGCCAATGACGCCGGCCACTTCGCACAGGCGGCGGCACTGGGCGAGGCTTTGATGGCGCGCTGTCCGCGCAGCCTGATGGCGCATAATCTGCTGGGGGTGGTCTATATCGGGCAGGCCGAGTGGCTGCGCGCCTGCGAGGTGCTGGAGGCCGCGCTGAAAATCGACGCCAGCCGCGCCGGGGTGCATAACAACCTTGCGCTGGCTTTGCTGGGGCTGGGGGCGCATCATCAGGCCGTTCGCGCGGCGCGGGCCGCCCTGGCGCGTGATCCGGGCCACGCCTTTGCGCACAACACTTTGGGCAATGCGCTGAAGGCTTTGGGCGATTATCCGGCGGCCATCAAGGCCTATGGGCGCGCTCTGGCGCTGCGCCCCGATTACGCCGATGCCGCCAACAACCTGGGCATCGCGCATCAGATGGCCGGCGATCATGAAAATGCGCTGGCCGCCTATGCGCGGGCCATCCAGTTGGCGCCCGACCACGCCGCCGCGTTCAACAATCTGGGCAGCGTGCTGGCCGAGGGTGGGCGCGATAGCGAGGCGCTCGATGCCTTTGCCCGCGCGTTGCAATTGGTGCCGGGATATGCCGAAAGTTGGTGCAATCTGGGTGCCTGCCTGAAACGCATGGGGCGGCTGGAGGAGGCTATGGCGGCGCTGGACCGGGCGGTGGCGCTGGCCCCCGATAACGCACAGGCGCACAACGAACGCGGCAATGTGCTGGTGATCGAGGACCGCTTTGCCGAGGCCGTCGCCGCCTATGAGGCGAGCCTTGCCTTGGCGCCCGGCCAGCGGTGGGTGGCGGGCAATTTGCTGCATACGCGCGCCTGCCTGTGTGATTGGGGGACGCCTGTCGATGTGAATTGTCCCCCATTCGATTTATCAGGCGCGCTGGACGTCGCGCAGCCGTTTTCGCTGCTGACGCTGGACGATGACCCCGCCCGGCAGCAGGATGATGCGCGGGGCTGGGCCAAGGCGCGGTTCGGGGCCAGCGCGCCCCGCCCGCCTGTTCGGCCCGCTGGGGATCGCATCCGTGTCGGCTATTTCAGCGCCGATTTCCACGATCATGCCACCATGCATTTGCTGGCGGGCACCCTACGCACGCATGACCGCGCCGCGTTCGAAATCTTCGCCTTCTCCTATGGTGCGCCGCGAGATGAGGACGCGATGCGGGTGTTCGCACGCGGCGCTGTCGATCATTTCATCGATATTCGGGGTGTGTCGGACCAGGATGTGGCGGCGCTGGCCGGCTCGCATGGGCTGGACATAGCGGTGGATCTGAAGGGCAATACGTTTGAATCGCGCTGCGGCATGTTCGCGCGGGGGCTGGCGCCGGTGCAGATCAGCTGGCTGGGCTATCCGGGGACGATGGGGGCGGATTTCCTCGATTACATCGTGGCTGACGCCCGCGTGATCCCCGCCGACATGCGACCATTTTACGACGAGAAGGTGATCTGGCTGCCGGGTTCCTATCAGCCGAACGATGACCAGCGCCCAGTGGCCGTTATGGGGGCGGGCGCCAGCCTGCGCGCCGATCATGGATTGCCCGATGGCGCGTTTGTCTTCGCCTGTTTCAACCAGAACTATAAAATCAGCGCCAAGGAGTGGGACATCTGGATGCGGCTGCTGGGGCGCGTTCCCGGATCAAGGCTGTGGCTGGTGGAATCAAACCCATGGGCGCGCAAGAACCTGACCCGAGAGGCGGTGCAGCGCGGAGTGGATGCGGGGCGGCTGGTGTTTGCGCCCCGTCTGCCGCAGGCTGAACATCTGGCGCGGCAAGCTCACGCCGATCTGTTCCTCGATACGTTCCATGTGGGGGCGCATACCACCGCCAGCGATGCCTTGTGGGCAGGCCTGCCGGTGCTGACTCTGGCCGGGCGGGCGTTCCCCGCGCGGGTGGGGGCCAGCCTGCTGCATGCCGTGGGCCTTGCCGACATGGTGACCCACACCACGGACGAATATGAGGCCCGCGCCGCCGAATTGGCGCTGACGCCCGGTGCCTTGGCCGAGGTGCGCGCGCGGTTGGCCGCGAACCGCCTGACACAACCCCTTTTCAACACCGCCGCCCACACCGCTGCGCTGGAGGCCGCCTATCGCGCCGCTTTGGACCGCGCCCGCGCCGGCCTGCACCCCGACCACTTGGAGATCCCATGACGAACTATATCTTCACCCTGACGGGCGGGCGCACGGGCACCGCTTGGCTGGCCGAGTTTCTGGCCGCCAACCTGCACATCCCGGCCATCCACGAGCCGCTGGATATCGACGATTTCGGCGCCAACATGCCCGATATTCGCCTGATGCGCAGCTTTAACTGCCGGGGCAATAATGCGCTGGTGCAGCGGTTCTGGGCGGCCAAGCTGGGGGCCATCGCCACCCTGCCCGCCTATGCCGAAACCAATCATACGCTGGGCAAATGCGGGCTTGTAGAGAACCTCGCCGCATCGCCCATCGCCGGCAGGGCCGCGGTGATCGTGCTGCGCCGGTCCTTGCTGGCGCAAACGATCAGCCATCTGGCGCGCGGGGATTTCCGCAATATCACCGTCAGTTGGCAATGGTATCTGGACGCCGCCTATCCCAATGTCATCGTCAATCCGGCGGGGTTTGTGGGGCTGGGGCCGGTGGGGCATGCGCTGTGGTATGTGCATGAAATGGACGCGCGGCAGCATTATTACACGCAGGGTTATGGCGGCGCGCTGCGCCTGATCGAGGCGCGGATGGAGGAGATCACCAAGCCCGAAGGGGCGAACGCTCTGCTGGTCGCGTTGGGGCACGAGGGCGAGGCGGTGCTGCCCCCCCCGCGTAATCAGGCCGGGGTAGGCCCAGACCCGCGTCTGGCCGAGCAGGTGCGCGTGCTGCTGTCAGGCATTGATTATGACGGCCCACAGCTGGCCGCGCAGTACATCGCGGCGGGGCGGCGGTTGGACGCATCAGGGCCCGACGCAGTGGCTGCGGCCTAGGGGTTATTGTTCGGGGGGCGGGTCTGTCTCGCGGGGTTTTCGCGAGATGAAATCAAAGCGGATGCGCACCCAGACGCCGATTTCCTCTCGGCCGTTCAGACGCGGCGCGCGCACCAGAAACTGCCACGCCGCATTGCGCAGGCCGCGTGATAGGCCGCTGCCGGGGGGCGATTCGTCGAGTTCCTCGCAATCCTCGACATGGTGGTGTTCGGCGGTGCGACAGGCGATTTCGGCCCACGATCCGGGCGGCGCGGCCCGCTGGATATAGGCGGAGATCTGGGCGTCGGTCGGCTCGCGATACCATTCGGCGCGGAACAAATGCGCGCCGCCCGGCCCCTCGCCGGGGCCATAGGTGGCGGCGCCGTTGTCGGCTGCACCATCGCCGCTCTGGTTGGAATTGGGGTTCGACATCTTGCCAATGTCCGCCGAGGCGAACTGCGATTGGCTGAGGTGGATAAAGCTGTTGGCCGGTTGCGCGTTCGGCACCGGATGGGGGCTCGTCGGGTGGTTGGGCTGCGGGGTCAGGTTGGCGGGGCGGGCCGATTGGTGTTGCGGCTGCGGCTGGGGGCTGTGGCCGCCTGATTGCTGGGGCGGCTGAATCTCCATCGACACCAGATGCGCCACCGCCGGGCCGCTGGGCAGCGTGACCAGCCCCATATAGAACATCAGCCACACCATCAGCCCCACCAGCACCGCCGAGGCCACGGCGGCGATGATCCGGCTGCGCGGATCGCGGTGGGCGGCGAATCCTGACGGCTGGTAAGGGGACAATGCGTAAGGTGACAATTCGGCGGGCATACCCCCGCGCGCCTAGCCTCCGCCCGGCATCATCACAAGCGGCGCGGTGTCGCACATTGTCGCAAATGAGACCCTAGGCGGTGAAAGCGCAGCGCATCGCGCCCCAATGGCGCCCGTTCACGACGATGGGGCAGGACACATGCTTCATCAGCACGAATTTACCGCCGCCCATGTCGCGGCGGTAAACCAGCAGCAGAAACGGATCGCGACTGCGCCCCGAACCCAGCCCTACGCGGTCATCAAAGATGCGGCGGTTGCGGGCGTTGGCGGCGTTCCAGATCGGGTCCGGCCCCTGCGGCTGGCTGAATTTCACATTATGCGTGGCGATATAGCCGTTGCGATCGGTGGCGCAGGCAAAGACGATGCGATCATCGAAAGCGGCCAGCGGTTCCTGCAATTGCGGCAGCAGCATATCGGTCAGGCGGGTGTGGCGGGCCATGTGCTGCTGCGGATCGCTGCCGGGGATTGGCTGATAGTTTTCGTCGAACAGCTCCTCTGGGCTGATCTGGCCGCGGCGGATGGCGTCCTCAAAAGCCTGCGCGGCGGCCTGCGCGGTTTCGCGGGTGGCGTTGATGATGGGGGTGTCGGGGGTGGGCACGCCGGTGCGCGCCAGAGTATACAGCACCGTCTCGGCGACATTGCTGATCTCGGTCAGGCTGTCGGATGCGACGCCGACCTCGGTAGAGGTGAAGATCAGCGCGTTGCTGACATGGTTGATCGCCTCTGTCAGTCCGTCGAAGGCCTGTTCGTGGCGCGATGTGATGGCAATCACCCGCTCTGACTGATCCTGAATGCGGTGCAGGCTGTCGGCGGCCTCGCCGGTTTGCTGGATGATGGTGGCGGCGTCGGTTTGTACCTCGCCGGCCACCTTGATGTTCACCTCGCCCTGCGCGATCAGCACCTTGGCTGATGCGATGACGCTGTCCAGCGCCTTGTCGATTTCCTGCGTGGCGTTTTGGGTTTTCACCGCCAGCAGGCGCACATCATGCGCGACCACGGCAAAGCCCTTGCCGGCCTCGCCCGCGTGGGCGGCCTCTATGGCGGCGTTCAGCGCCAGCAGGTTGGTTTGGGTGGCAATGGCGCGGATGTCATGCGAAATCGCCGAGGCCTGCGCCAGCGACGTCTGCAAATTGGCCAGCAGTTCGGCGGCATCGCGCACAGCGGTGGTCAGCAGCTGGGTTTTATCCAGCGAGGTTCGGATGGTCTCGCTGGTGACATCAATGCCCGTGGCGGCCTGGGCGATGTGGGCGGCGATACCCTGCATTTCGTCCGACAGCTCTTTGGTGTCGCGGGTGAAATGGGTGGTGGAGGCCTTCAGGCTCTCTGCGGCGATGCGGCCATCCTTGCTTTCATAGGCGATTCGTTCGGCATTGCCGACAATATCGCTGAGGCGAATCGCCAGATTGCTGATGTCGCGATTGACACCAGAGATGATCGCGGGGATTCGGTTCGTATTATCGGGGCGCGCCACTGCCGCGTCCGCCGAAGGGTGTGGGACAATTGCTGCAACATGCGACGCCATAAACCGTTTTCCCCGCCATTCACGCCATCAGCCAGCGTTTCGGCCCGTTAACCATGACTAGCGGTTTCAGGCTTTCCGCTTCCCCAAGCCTAGTCACCGTATTTTTCCGGGGGGTGCCGCCCGCCACGCCCCGGCTTCATCCGCAAAAGCGCTTATCTGACATGGGACATATTGCCCGCATGATGCGCCTTGCCAGCCGGGGCCTGCTTATGCATTATGCTGCGATGCACCATAAACCCCTCCCCCTCGCCCCGGCCATCCGCGCATGAGCGACAGCCGACTGATCATGATGGAGGCCATCGCCCGGCAAAAGCTGGTGAGCGTGCGCTATAACGGCGCGGTGATCACCCTGGCGCCGCATGTTCTGTTTGAACGGCATGGCGATCTGTTCGTCTGCGCGCTGAACCTGTCCAAAAACTGGCGCGCCGATGATGAGCGCTATCTGGGGCAGTTCAAGCTGGCCGGATTGGGCGAGGCGCAGTTGCAGGACGAAGGCTTTACCGCGCTGGCATCCTATAAGCCCGACGTGCCGCGCGCCGACGACACGCTGCTGCTGGCGATCTGAACCTTCACAGCGCTTTACGATCCCCTTTGCGCCACCTAGGGTCGCTGGCGGGATTTGGGAGTTGAGGAATGGTCGCAAGCGTGCTGGTATTTGCTGCGGCGGCGATGGAGGCCACACCTGCCCAGCCCCCACAGGCCGCGCCGCCCCCGCAAGTCACACCGCCCATGGTGATGGCACGGCCCCCAACCAGACCGCCCCACACGCCCGCGCAGCCGCTGGACCGCGCCACGTGGATTACATCGGATGATTTCCCGCCACAGGTCCTGCGCGCTGGGCAAGGCGGGAGGGTCGGCTATGTGCTGAATGTCGATGCGACGGGGGCGGTGACGGGGTGCAATATCATGCAATCCAGCGGAGTCGCCGCGCTGGATGCCGCCACCTGCCAGCAACTGATGCGCCGCGCCCATTTCGTGCCCGAACATGATGCCGCCGGCAAAACCGTGCCCTCGACCTATGCCGGCAGGGTGGCGTGGAACGCGCCGCCTGCGCTGGTGGCCGCACCTTTGCCGCTGCCCCGGCTGGTTGCGCCGCAGCCCCGCATGCCGACGCTGATCTTCGCGCCGCCCGCCCCCGCTGGCAGCGGGCTGAACGGGGGCGCGGCGGTGGAATTTGGCGGGCCCGGAACGTGGCGGCCAAAGGTGGCGCCCCGCCCGGCGCCGCGCCAATTGGGCTTTGCACTGATCCCGCCGTTGGTTTCCGGCGCGCCCGCGCCGCCGGTGGATGTGGCGGAAAACGCCAGTCCGCCCGCTGACCCCGCCGTGCGCTATGGGCGGCTGGACAATGGCCTGCGCTATGCGATCATGCGGCGGGCGACCTCGGTGAGCGGGGTGGCGATCCGTATGCAAATCAACGGCGGATCATTGGCCGAAAGCGCGCGGCAGCGCGGCTATGCCCATCTGATCGAACATATGCTGTTTCGCGGCAGTACCAATGTCCCCGACGGCCAATTCGCCAAGTCGCTGGAGCAGATGGGGATGACGCTGGGGCGCGATACCACCGCCTTTACCTCGCCCGAAACGACCTTGTTTGTGCTGGATTTCCCCTATTCGGCGGTGCAGCCGACCAAGACCGGCTTCGGCCTGCTGCGCGAGGCGGCCTCGCGCGCGACGATTTCCGATGCGGCGCTGGCATCCGAACGCGGGGTGGTCTTGTCCGAGCGGCGACTGCGCGATGACCCGGCGCAGCGCACGGAGGAGGCGCGGCTGGGCTTTTTGCTGGCCGGGCAGCCAGTCCCCACCCGTTGGTCGATCGGCACCTTGGAGGCGATTTCGGGCGCATCGGCGACCAGTTTGCGCCAGTTTTACGAGGCCGATTATCGCCCCCAGAACGTCACGCTGGTGGTGGTCGGCAATATCGACCCCGCGCAGGTGGAGGGCGAGATCCGCGCGGCCTTTGGCGATTGGGCCGGCGGCGGCAAGGCGCCCGCCGACATCGATCAGGGCCATGTGCAAAGGCGCGCTCAGCAATTGCGCCTGGCCATATCCCCCGGCGCGCCCCCCATTGCAGAGATCGATTGGGCGCAGGATTTTGATCGCACACCTGACACCATGGCGCGCGAGAGGCGCATTCTGGCGGGGCAGTTGGCGCAGATGATCCTGAATGCGCGGCTGGCGCGGCTGAGCGATGATCCGCAAACGCCCTTTATCAACGCCAGCGTGGCCAATAATCAACTGTTCCATTCGGCGCTGGTGACGACGCTGTCCACCATCCCCAAGCAGGGCCAGACCGCCGCCGCGTTGGCCGCCGCGCTGGTGGAGCAGCGCCGTCTGGTGCGCTTTGGCGTGACGGGCGCCGAATTTGACCGCGCCGTCAGCCAAATGCGCCCGATGCTGGCCAAAATGGTCGATAATGCCGGCACCCGCGATATCAGCGATCTGTCAGCCGCGATCCTGACGGCGATGGATTATCACAGCGTCTTTTCCACGCCTGCGCAAACCGCCCATGACGCCGCCCAATTTCTGGCCAGCGTCATGCCGGAGGATGTCGAGGCGGCGGCAAAACGGATGTTCGCCGGCTCTGGCCCGCTGATCTTTGTTGCCGGCGACACCGCGCCTGTGGGCGGAGAGGCCGCCTTGCGCGCCGCCATCGACGCCGCCGCGCATCAGCCGATCACTGCCCCCATCGCGGCGGCGGCGCCCGAATGGCCCTATACCCATTTCGGCGCGGCGGGCGCTGTCGCTGCCCGTGAAAATATCGCCGATCTGGGGGTGACCATAGTGCGCTTTGCCAATGGCACCTCGCTGACCTTCAAACATGCCGGCGAGCCGAAGGACCAGATTCTGGTGAGCCTCAACTTCGGGCACGGGCTGGCGGGGCTGCCGGCGGGGCTGGAGCGTTCCTATTGGCAGATTGCCAGCCCGATGCAGCCGTTTCTGGGGGGCGGGCTGGGCAAGGTACCGGTGGCGGATCTGGCCGGGCTGTTCGCAGGGCGGCGGGTGGGCGTGCAGATGGCGCTGTCTGACAGCCGCATCCAGATGGTGGGCGAGACCACTAACGCCGATCTCGACAGCCAATTGCAGTTGATGACCGCCTATGTGGTCGATCCCGGATTTCGCCCTGCGGCCTTTGCCAAGGCGAAGGCCTATGCGCAGGGGCAGTTGGCGCAGTGGGACGGCTCGGCTTCGTTGGCAGAGCAGCGCGATCTGACGACCTTGCTGAGCCATGGCGATCGCCGCTGGTCGGCAATGCCCAGCGCGGCAGACCTCGCCACCAGCCAGCCAGAGGATTTGGCCGCCATTTTGCGCCCCGCGCTGGCCGGGCCGCTCAACCTGGTGATGATGGGCGATGTCGATGTGGAGCGCGCCATTGCGGCGGCGGCGGCGACGATTGGCGCTCTGCCGCAGCGGGGGCCGCGTCCGCCGGCGGTGCCACAGGTGTTTCCTGACATTCCCGCCCAGCCTGTCCCCGCCCAGCCCGTCCCCGTCCAACCCGTCATTGTCACCGAACATGGCAGCGCGGAGGACGCGGTGGCGGTGGCGGCTTGGCCGACGCCGGGGTTTTTCCCGAACACGGCGGACGCACGGGGGCTGCAAATTCTGGCGCAAATCATCGAGGGCCGGCTGCAAGATGGCCTGCGCGAGAAGGACGGGCTGACCTATTCCCCCAGCGTCTATACCAATCAGTCGACGCTGTTTTCCACCTATGGGCTGGTGGCGGCCAGTGTCGAGCTGCGCCCGGACAAGACCGACTTGTTCTATACCACGGTGGCTGCGATTCTAGGCGATCTGGCGCGCACTCCGGTAAGCGCGGAGGAGCTGGCCCGCGCCCGCGCGCCGATGCTGGACGAGGGGCGCAAGCGGCTGCATATCACCAATTACTGGCTGTCAGAACTGGTCGATGCCGAGGAGGACCCACGCACCTTTCAGACCATCCGCAGCCGCGTGCCAGACCTGATGGCGCTGAGACCGGCGGATATTCAGCGGCTGGCGCGGGGGTTGGCCGGGGTGACGCCTTACCGTGTGGTGTTTGAGGCGGCTGCGAAACCGTAATTTTATTGGTCGATGCGGGGCAATTGCGCGGCCTCTATCGCGGGGTAGAAATGCGACACGCTGCGCTGCAATTCATACCGCGCCGCCGCCACATCGGCAAAGCGCGAAGGGATGGCGATTTCGCCCGCCTCGGCCATGTCCAGCCCGTGGGCGGCGGCATCGGTCAGTGCGGCGTGCATCCATGTCAGCCAGTCGCGGGTCTGGGCGATGGCGGCTCCGGTGGTGTCCGCTGGGCCGTGGCCGGGCAGCAGCAGCTTGTGCTCCGTTGCCTCCAGCGTCGCCAGCGCGGTGTGCCATTTCGCCAGATCCGCATCGGGCGTCGCGGGGGCGCGGTTGTGGAACACCAGATCGCCGGCCAGCAGCGTGCCGGTGGCCTCGTCGAGCACCGCCAGATCGTTGGCGCTGTGGCCCGACAGGGCCATCAGCCGCAGGTGCCGCCCGCCGATCACCAGCGGGCCTTGCGAGAGTTGGCGTGTGGGGGTGACCAGCTCTGTACCGCGCATCCAGTCGGCCAGAATGCGGAACATGGCGTCGGTCATGCCGGGGCCGTCGCGGGTGATCTCGGTGATGGTGCCGGGCAGGGCGCTGACGATGGCGGGATCAAACGCCGCCGCGCCCAAGGCATGATCGGGGTGGAGATGGCTGATCAAAACCTGCGCCACGGGCTTGCCGGTGAGCCGCCGCGCCCAGTCACCCAGCGCGCGGCCGTAATCGAGGCTGGGCCCGCAATCGAACAGCACCGCTCCGGCGTCGGTGGCAAGGATCGCGCAATTGGCGATGGCGCCGCCGTTGGCGAAGGTGATGGCCTCATCAGCGCCGCGCACGAACCACAGGCCCTCGGCGACCTGTTCGGGGCGCAGGACATATTTGCCGGCGAAGTTTTCCGCGCGCAGGGCGGCGGGCAGGGCCAGCGTTCCCATCGCGGCGGCGCGGAGCAATTGGCGGCGGGCGAGGTTCATGGCCTCACCCCTGCGATGTGGCCGGTGAAATCGCGCCCATTGGTATCGCGCAGGGCCAGCGTCACGGGGCCATTGCCGGTCAGCAGCATGGTGAACGCGGGGTCCTCCGCCACGGAGCCCCAGACGGTGATCTGGCCCTGCTCCGCGCCGCCGGCCTTCACCACGATGCTCTCTATGTTATAGGCGGGGATGTTTTCGACGAGGCCCGTATCCATCGGGTGCCGCACGGTAAAGCGCAGCCGCGTGCCATCGGGGCGCGCAAACAAGGCCCCGCGCAGTTCGCCCAGATGGTCGGCCCAATCGCCGCGGGCGCGGCTGGCTGGCGGGGCGGAACAGCCGCCGCCCGCCGCATCCACCCATTGCCCGCTGACATGCCAGCGGCCGCCAGCGTCCAGCGCCGCGACGCGCACCGGGGTGCGTTGGTCGAGCTTGATCCGCAAGCTGAGCCAAGGCGCGGCGCCCTGCGGCGCAAAATCCAACGAAACGGGGATGGGGTTGAGGTCCTCGAACACCACGATGCGCTGAACTTTACCTAGCGCACGCGCGTCTAGGGTCAGGGGGAAGACATGCTGGTTCTCGGCGATCATCGGCAGGGTGATCTTGACCGCATCGTCGAACACGACGGGCGCATCGCCGAATATCCGCCCGCCCTGCATCGCCCACATCGGCGAATTCAGCGGGTCAGCCGGCAGAGCGGCCATGGCGGGGGCGGCGCTGGCGGCCATCATCAGGGCCAAAATGGTTCTTGCCAATTTCATGTATAAAGAGCGCCTCATCCCAAAGGACAATGTATGGTGGGGCAGGCCCCGCGCATATGAGACTTTGGGATAGGAGCAATGATGCATAGGCGGCAAGTGATCATGGGGGGCGCGGTGCTGGCGGCTTGGCCTGCGCTGTCCCACGCGCAAGAGGCCGATCTGTTCGATGCCGAGGGCTATCGCCGCGCGCGCTATCGCGGCCCGGTGACGCTCTCGCCCAACCCTGCGCGGAGGATCGCGCTGGCCGATGCATTGGCCCTTCGCCCCGGTGAAAACGCGCTGTTCCTTGATGTGTTGCCAGCCGAGGGGGGGGTGCGCGATCCTGCCACCGGCCATTGGACCTTGGCCGAGCCGCATGAGACGATCCCCGGTTCGCGCTGGTTCCCGGAAGTGGGACGCGCACCTGTCGATCAGGGCTTGTGGGCCGCGTTTGCGGAGGCTGTGCGCGCCCGCCCCGCGCATTGGCCCGTGGTGGTGTTTTGCCGCGCGGATTGCTGGATGAGCTGGAATGCGGCGCGCAGGCTGGCGCTGGCTGGCGTACTGAATGTCTGGTGGCTGGCCGAGGGGATTGAGGGCTGGCACGATGCCGCGCGCCCCTTGGAGCCGGTAACGCCTTGATATGGGTCAAGCGCCGGCTCGTCCTAAGGTATAATTGGCAGCGCGGCCATCGCGGCGCAATCTTCGGCCCAAGATAACCCCTCGCCCCACATTTGCCGGGGCGACAAAACCCTTTTGAGGAGAGCCAAGATGTCGCAGGATGTGCTGACCAAAGATTCACTATTGCATGATGCCATGTTCAAGCTGGCCGGAAAGCAGCTGATCCGCGACAAGTTTGACAACTTCATCGGCGGCAAGTTCGTGCCCCCCGTGCGCGGGCAGTATTTTGACAATGTCTCGCCGATCACCGGCGGGGTGATCTGCAAGATCGCCCGCGGCACCGCAGAGGACATCGAACTGGCGCTGGACGCCGCGCATAAGGCGCGCGAAAGCTGGGGCCGCACTTCGCCCACCGAGCGTTCGAACATGCTGCTGAAGATCGCGGACCGGCTGGAGGCCAATCTGCCGATCCTCGCGCTGGCCGAAACCATCGACAACGGCAAGCCGATCCGCGAAACCAACGCTGCCGATCTGCCCTTGGCGGTCGATCACTTCCGTTACTACGCCGGCTGCATCCGCGCGCAGGAAGGGTCGCTGTCGGAACTGGATCACGACACCGTCGCCTATCACTTCCATGAACCGCTGGGCGTCGTCGGCCAGATCATTCCGTGGAACTTCCCGATCCTGATGGCCGCCTGGAAGCTGGCCCCGGCGCTGGCCGCTGGCAACTGCGTGGTGCTGAAACCCGCCGAGCAGACCCCGATGTCGATCCTGATCCTGGCCGAAATGATCGCCGACATCATCCCCGAGGGCGTGCTGAACATCGTCAACGGCTTCGGTCTGGAAGCCGGCAAGCCGCTGGCCACCAACAAGCGTATCGCCAAGATCGCCTTCACCGGCGAGACGACCACCGGCCGTTTGATCCTGCAATATGCGTCGGAAAACCTGATCCCCAGCACCGTGGAACTGGGCGGCAAGTCGCCGAACATCTTCTTCGCCGACGTGATGCGCGAAGACGATGATTTCTTCGATAAGGCGCTGGAAGGCTTCACCATGTTCGCGCTGAACCAAGGCGAGGTTTGCACCTGCCCCAGCCGCGCCTTGGTCCACGAATCGATCTATGACCGCTTCATGGAACGCGCCATCAAGCGCGTCGAGGCAATCAAGCTGGGCAGCCCGCTCGACTTTGACACGATGATCGGCGCGCAGGCATCCAACGACCAGCTGGAGAAGATCCTGTCCTATGTCGATATCGGCAAGGCAGAGGGCGCCAAGGTGCTGACCGGCGGAGGACGTCACATGCAGTCGGGCGATCTGGCCGGCGGTTACTACATGACGCCGACCCTGCTGGAAGGCCACAACAAGATGCGCGTGTTCCAGGAGGAAATCTTTGGCCCCGTGCTGGCGGTCACCACCTTCAAGGATGACGCCGACGCGCTGGCGATCGCCAACGACACGCTCTACGGCCTGGGCGCCGGCGTGTGGAGCCGCGATGCCAACACCTGCTATCGCTTTGGCCGCGAAATTCAGGCCGGGCGCGTGTGGACCAACTGCTATCACGCCTATCCCGCCCACGCGGCCTTCGGCGGGTACAAGCAATCGGGCATCGGGCGCGAGACGCACAAGATGATGCTGGATCATTACCAACAGACCAAGAATATGCTGGTCAGCTATAGCCCCAAGAAGCTCGGCTTCTTCTAAGGCGCATGTTACAAGATGGGCCGCTCCTTCGGGGGCGGCCCTTTTGCTATGGGGGAGACGAATATGCTGGTACTCAACGTACTCTATAACGCGCCGAGCGATCCGGCTGCCTTTGAGGAATATTACGCCGCGACGCATCTGCCCTTGGTGGCCAAGATGCAGGGCGTGGCCAAGGCGGAGCTGATCAAATGCCTGCCCGGACCCGATGGCGCGGCGCCGGCATTCTACCGCATTGCGCAGTTGTATTTCACCGATGCCGCGGCGATGGCTGCCACGATGGCCTCGCCAGAGGCGCAGGCGGCAGTGGCGGATATCGCCAATTTCGCCACCGGCGGCGTCACTGTTGTCACCGGCGAAGTGAGCTGAATGGGTACCCCCGCCCGCATTCTCGCTACGCAGCCGGCGCTGGATTTGATGGCCCGGCTGGCAGCGACGCATGGCCCGCTGATGTTCCATCAATCGGGCGGGTGCTGCGATGGTTCGGCGCCGATGTGTTTCCCGCGCGGCGAATTTCGCGTCGGCGGGCAGGATGTGCTGCTGGGCCATATCGCCTATGACATTCCAGTGTGGATCGGCGCGCGGCAGTTTGAATATTGGCGCCACACCCAGATCACCATCGACGTCGTGCCGGGGCGCGGCGCCGGCATGAGCCTGGAGGCGCCCGAAGGCATGCGCTTTATCGCTCGCAGCCGGGTGTTTTCGGATGAAGAGGTTGATCAGCTGACCGCCGCTGGCGAACCTCTGCATGGCGATGCGCTGGATGATGATGGCGTGCTTGGTGTTCCGCCCCAGATGGACTAAACCGGGCTGGGACTAATGGGAGACGATCTTGGCGCAAATAGGCAGCACGGCCGAAGATCTGGTGGTGGTATCCTCGCACAGCGCCGACCCGGCCACCGCCGTCGCGGAAGTTGCCGCAGGTGTGCGGGGCCGCGCGCTGGCCGGCGGGCTGTTGTTCTGCTCGCATGCCTATCCGCGCGAACCTCTGGCGGCGGCGCTGGCGGCGCAGCTGGGCGATATTCCCCTGATCGGCTGCACCAGCGCTGGCGAGTTGACCCATCGCGGTTACGACGAGGGGTCGCTGGTGTTCATCGGCTTCCCCGCCAGCGATTTCCGCATGGCGACACATTGCTTTGACGATCTGGACAATTTCCAGCCGCAGGCCGGGCGCGAGGCGATCCGCGCTCTGGCCGCCAGCGTTACCCATGCCGATGCCGGGCAGGGCCTTGCCAACCACGCCGCGCTGTTTCTGGTGGACGGCCTGTCGCACCGCGAGGAACTGCTGGCGATGACCCTGCAAGAGGCGCTGGGCGATACGGTGCTGGTCGGAGGATCTTCGGGCGATGGCATGTTGTTCCGCGAGACGGGCATTCTGGTCGATGGACGCTTTGTCAAGGATGCGGCGGTGGTGGCGATCCTGTCGAGCCGGCGCCCGATGCAGGTGTTTTCGGCCAACCATTACCAGCCGGGGGCGGAAAAGATGGTGGTCACCGCCGCCGATTCAAACGCCCGCATCGTCCACCAGATCAACGCTCGCCCCGCCGCCGAGGAATATCGCCGCGTGGTCGGCTGCGGGCCGGAACCGCTGGACGCTGCGTTTTTCGCCGCACATCCGCTGATGGTCCGCGCCGGGGGCGGATACCATGTGCGGGCGATCCAATCGGCCAATGCCGATGGCAGCCTGACCTTTTACTGCGCGATCGACAATGGCTTAGTATTCACCGTTGGCCAGCCGGTGGACCGTTTGGCGCAATTGGAAACGCTGTTCGACAGTTTGGAAACCCGCGTCGGCCAGATCGATCATGTCATCGGCTTTGACTGCGTTCTCAACCGCATTGATGCCGAAAGCCGCCAGCTGCACCGGGCGATCTCCGAGCTTTACGCAAGGCGGCGGGTGGTGGGTTTCAACACCTATGGCGAACAATTCCGCGCCGCCCACATCAACCAGACGCTGAGCGGGCTGGTGATCGGCCGGTGAATGTTTTGGCCCCTTCCGCAGACGCAAAACGCATCGCCGAGCTGGAGGACCGCGTCGCCCAGCTGGAGATCATCAACGACGCCCTGATCGACCGGGTGGAACGGGCCAGCGATTTCACCAGCGATCTGCAAGGCGGCGCCTTTTCGATGTTCGAGACGGCGATCTCGTTGGAGACATTGGTGCGCGAACGCACCGCGGCACTGGAAGACACCGCAACCAAGCTCTCCGCCGCCAATGCCGAGCTGGTCCATGCGCATCTGGAGGCCGACGAGGCCCGCACGCGGCTGCGCGATGCCATCGAAACGCTGTCTGACGGATTCGCCCTGTTCGATGCGGAAGACCGGCTGATCATGTGCAATTCCGGCTATTTGGGCTTTTGGCCAGAGGTGGCCGACCTGCCCGCTGGCGCCACATTCGCCGATGTCGCGCAGGCGGTGGCGCTGGGGGGACGGACGATTGGCTCGCTGTCCTCGCCCGAACGCTGGGTGGCGGACCGGGTCGCGCGACACGCCACGGCGGACGGCGTCCATGTGCAGGCGATGACCGACGGGCGCTGGTTGCAGATCAACGAAGTGCGCACTTCGGACGGCGGCACGGTGGGCATTTACACCGACATCACCGAGGTCAAGGCAGAGGACGCGCGCGAGCGGGCGCGGGAACTGGCGCAGCTCAATCTGGCGTTGCAGGCGACGCTGGATACGCTGTCCGAAGGGGTGTGCCTGTATGATCAGGCGCACCGCTTGCTGGTCTATAACGGCGGGCTGAAGCGCATTCTGGGCCTGTCGGCGGGCGAGCGGCAGACGGTGGCGACGCATGACGGGCTGACCCGGCACTGCGCCGAACTGGGCTTGGCCGATCCGGAGATTTTGGCGTGGCGCGCGGCACCGGGGGCGCGGCTGGCGACGCAATGCCGGCTGGGCGACCGGGTGGTGGAGGTGCGATCCACCCCGATCCAGCCCGGCGGAATGGCCTTCAGCTTTGACGACATCACCGACCGGCTCAGGTACGAGGAAGGTCTGCGCGAGGCCGCCGGAACGCTGGAACGCCGCGTCGCCGAACGCACCATCGAGCTGGAGGTGGAGGTCGCCGAGCGCCGCGCGGTGGAGATCCAGCTGACCGCCGCCAAAACCGCCGCCGAAGTCGCCAACCGGTCGAAAACCAGCTTTTTGGCCGCCGCCAGCCACGATCTGCTGCAACCGCTGAACGCCGCGCGGCTGTTCGTCGCGGCGCTGAGCGAGCGGCGGTTGGCGTTGCCGACGCGCGCGCTTGTGCGCCAAACCGGGGTCGCGCTCGATTCGGTGGAGGAGCTGCTGGAGGTGCTGTTCGAGATCTCGCGGCTCGACGCCGGCGCGGTGCAGCCAGAGATCGCGCCGATTGAGCTGGACCGGATGCTGGGCGCGCTGCGCATTGAATTTGCGACGCAGGCCCGGCACGCCGGTTTGACGCTGGATATCGCCGATACCGGACTGTGGGTGCGGTCGGATTTCCGGATGCTGCGGCGGATTTTGCAGAATTTGCTGTCGAATGCGCTGCGTTACACCACCGCCGGCATGGTGGGCGTGTCGGTCACCATCGTCGGCGGGGATGCGCGGATAGCGGTGCGCGACACCGGGCGCGGCATTGACCCGGCGAATTTCGAGCTGATTTTTGAAGAATTCCGACGTCTGGCCTATGAACGCGGGCCGGCGGGCAAGGGGCTGGGCCTCGCTATTGTGCGCCGCGCCAGCCTGATGCTGGGGCACGAGCTGGAGGTTTCATCGAAGCTGGGCGAGGGGTCCGAATTCGCGGTGATCGTACCGCTGACCGAAGCATTGGTCGCCGAACCCGCCGCCGCCCGCCGCCGCCAGCGCACCGACAGCCAGGCCGCCACCGGCACGGTGCTGATCATCGACAATGAGGCGGCAATCCTGACCGGGATGGAGGCCTTGCTGGGCCGCTGGGGTTACCGCGTGGTGATGGCCCGGACGCTGGGCGAGGCGCAGGAATGGGCGCGCAATGATGGCCCGCCGGCGTTGATGATCGCCGATTACCACCTCGACGATGGACAATTGGGTGACGAGGTGGTGGGCGCCTTACGGGGCGAATTTGGGGCGAATATCCCGGCGATGATCATCTCCGCCGATCGCAGCGAGGAAGTGAAGGCGCGGCTGGCGGCGGCGGGCTTGCCCATGCTGAACAAGCCGATCAAGCCGGCGATGTTGCGGTCACTGATGCGGACGTTGTTGGCTTAGGTAAACCGGTGTTGGCTTAGGTAAACCCGACACGATTCGCCAAAATCACCGCCTGGGTGCGAGAATAGGCGTTGAGCTTTTGCAGAATAGCCGAAACATGCGCCTTCACCGTCGTCATCGAGACGTTCAGCTCATAGGCGATCTGTTTGTTCAGCTTGCCGTTGACGAGGTGGTGCAGAACGACGCGTTGCTGCGGCGTCAGGCTGTCGATCTTGGCGAGGATGGCCGATTGTTCGTTGGCGGTTTCATCATCCTCGTAGATCTCCGGCACGAAGATCTCGCCCTCCAGCACCTGCCGCAGGGCATCAACAATTTCATTTCTTTTCAATGATTTCGGCACAAATCCCGCGGCGCCAGCGGCCAGGGCCTCGCGCACGGTAATGCGGTCCAGTGTGCCGGAAAACATCACCACGGGGATGCTGGGGAAGCTGTCGCGCAGCTCGTTCAGGCCCGAAAAACGCGAAACATCGGGGATGTGCAGGTCGAGCAGCACCATATCGACGTCACCCTGCGCGTTCAGTTCGGTGACGGCTTCGGCGAGGGAGCCGGCCTCCAGAATATCGCAGGCGGGGAACGTAACCTCTAGCAGGCTGCGCATCCCGTCCCGGACCAGCGAATGGTCATCGACGATCAGAACACGTTCCATGGGGGTATTCATCTCCAGCTACCGCTCCGGTTCAGTGTATCATGGGTGGGGCTGGATGCAATCAATGCCGGCTTGAAAGCGTGATTGGCGGAAAAGCGGGCGGGAGCCGAAACCCCCGCCCGGCAATTCTTATTTCTTGGGCAGTTTGAACACCCAGAGCGCGCCGCCCTGGCTGATGTCCTTGAAGGACTTGGCAACTTCGCCGCCCCACAGGGGAACCGCGCCGCCCCAACCGGACATCACAGCGACGAACTGCTCGCCGTCCTGTTCCCATGTGATGGGCGATCCGACCACGCCCGAACCGGTGTTGAACTTCCACAGTTCCGTGCCGGTCTTGGCGTCGAAGGCCTTCAGGTAACCCTCGGGCGTACCCGTGAACACCAGACCGCCAGCCGTGGTGAGAACGCCGCCCCACAGCGGAGCCTTGTTCTTGTATTCCCACACGACCTTGCCGGTGGTGGGGTCCATCGCGCGCAGCACGCCGATGTGATCCTCGGCGATGGGGCGGATGGTGAAGCCCGCGCCCAGATAGGCGGCGCCCTTCTTATAGGCGATAGGCTCGTTCCAGATGTCCATGCCCCAGTCGTTCGACGGGATATAGAACAGGCCAGTCTGGCCCGAATAGGCCATCGGCATCCAGTTCTTGCCGCCCAGGAACGACGGCGAGGAGAACACCGACTTGCCCTTTTCCGCGCCGGCGGGATCACCGGGGCGGTTGGCGTCGATAAAGTTGGGGCGACCCGTCTTGGGGTTGATGCCATCGGCCCATGTGGTCTGCATCACGAATTTGTTCGCCGAGACGAACTTGCCGGTGTTGCGGTCCAGAACATAGAAATAACCGTTACGGTCAGCCTTTGCGCCCAGCTTCATCGCCTTGCCGTTGATGGTGGCGTCGAAGGGGATGAACTCGTTCACGCCGTCGAAGTCCCAGCCGTCATGCGGGGTGGTTTGATAGTGCCACTTGATGATGCCGGTGTCGGCATCGATCGCCAGCGTGCTGCTGGTATAAAGGTTGTCGCCGGGGCGCATGTGGCTGTTCCAAGGGCCGGGGTTGCCGGTGCCCATGAAGATCAGGTTGCTGTCGGGGTCATAGGTGCCGCCGAGCCATGTCGCGCCGCCACCCGATTTCCACATATCGCCGGGCCAGCTGGCGTTCAGCTTGCCGGTCATGCCGTTGGGCTGGCCGTTCAACGTGCCGATGTGGCCTTCGATGGTCGGGCGGCTCCATACCAGCTCGCCGGTGTCGACGTTGAAGGCTTTCACCTCGCCGACGATGCCGAATTCACCGCCGGAGTTGCCGTAGATCACCAGATTCTTGACGATCATCGGCGCGGCTGTGGCCGAAACGCCTGCCTGATAGTCGCCGATCACCTTGTTCCAGATCACCTTGCCGGTGTTGCGGTTCAGCGCGACCAGATGCGCGTCCAGCGTCGCGAAGATGATTTTGTCGCCGTGGATCGCGGCGCCGCGGTTGACCACGTCGCAGCAGGGCATGATGCCATCGGGAAGGCGCGCGTCATATTCCCACTTCTTCTCGCCGGTGTGGGCGTCGAAGGCGAAAACGCGGCTGTACGAACCGGTGACATAGATCGTGCCGTCATAGACCAGCGGCTGCGATTCCTGGCCGCGCTGCTTTTCACCGCCCAGCGAGGACGCGAAGGCGGGAACCATGTTCTTCACCGTGTCGGTGTTGATTTGGGTCAGCGTGCTGAAACGCTGCGCCTTTGGCCCCAGGCCATAGGTCAGCACCGAAGCTGTGTTGGTGGCGCTGGCGGCGATGTCCGCACTGGTTGGCCCGCCTTCGGCGTTGGCGCTGGTGGCCAAGGCCCCTGTTGCCAGTGCCAGCGTGGCCATTCCGACCATGCTACGCGTAAATATGCCCTTCATCCTACCCTCCTATAAAAACCCATGTGCGTTCAGCCACGTGCGCCTAAATCAGCGGCGCGCCTGAACGGGCGATAGGCGGGCCCGGTGTGGGCCTCGTTCCATCGCTCCGGGTGTGGAACCTAGGCGCTGGAGACTGGGCGGCAATTGGACCTTAGACCAAGCCGCGCGCGAAGCCTGCCATCTGCGGCGACGGGGCCGGGTGGATTTTCATCGAAAATTCACCCGTATAAGACGCGTACAGTGGCCCATCGCGAGGTGGATGCATTCCTCGGCACGTGGGGCGCGGGCGCGAATGGGCCAGCTTTACCGAGATGAACCGGCCCGATCACGACATTTGCGTGGACCGGCTGGACCGCCAATTCGAAGTCACCATCTGGGCGATTGCGGAGAATTATCAGGTGCCGCAGGGCCTCGTCACGGTTCTGGCGCATAATGAGGAACGGCTGATCCGCGCCTGTATGGACAGCTGCTGCGCGAGCCGGGCGATTTTCCGATCCATGTCGTGGTCAACGGATCGACCGTGCCACCGCCGCAATCGCCGGCAGCTATGGCGGGCGGGTGATGCTGCGGGTCTATGCCGAGGTGACGGCGGGGTCGCAGGCTTTGCCGCCGCGTTTGGCGGTGCTGTACGGCGAATGGCTGCCCCAATTTCGCGCGCGGCCGGGGCTGATGCACGGCTGGTTTGACCGGCGCGCCTTGCAGCGTATGGCTAACACGCCGCGCGGCTAAACGTTCAGGCGACCCGGCGTTCCTCGCGAGCGATGCGTTCGTAATCGGCGAAAAGCGCCTCGAAATGGCCGCGCGTGGTGGTGGCGCCGTCGAACGGCCCCTTGGGGGGATGATGCAGCAGCTTCAGCGCCGCCTGCGCCGCCGCCAAGGCGCTGCCCGCGTGATAGCTGACCCCTGCCCCGCCGCGCGCATGGTCGGCCGCGCCGCCCCGGTCTGGCACGATCACCGGCACCCCGCTAGCCCGCGCCTCGGCGGCGGCCATGCAGAATGTTTCCGCCTCGCAGCCGTGGATCAACGCATCGGCGCTGGCGATCAGCGTGGCGAATTTGACGCGGTCGCGTTCGATGCCCAGCAGCTTGATGTGGGGGTTGCCGGCGATCTGGCGCTCGATGCGTTTGCGGTGGCCGCCTTGGCCGACGATCACCAAGCCAATTGGCATTGACTGGCTGGCCGCCGTGACCGCATCAACAATCATCGGCCAGCGCTTTTCTGGGCTGAGCCGCCCGACGCCGATCAGCAGCTTGGCGCTCTCGGGCAGGTCGCAGGCGGCCAGCAATTGGCGGCGCAGGCTGGCGCTGCGGCGCGATGGGCTGAACAAGCCGGCCTCTATGCCCATGGGGTGCAGCACGGTATTGGCGACGCCGCCCGCCTCCAGCCGCTCGCGCAGTTCGGCGCTGGCGCAGACGACCTGTTCAAAATTCGCCCCCAGATCGCGCAGGTGCCGCCAGAACGGCTCGAACCTTTTGTCGATCGTCTCGCGGCTGAACAGCGGCCCGAACCAGCGATAGGCATAGGCCGACAGCGGGTCAGCATGCATCACCAGACTGCGTGGCACCGGCGATTGCCAGCGCCCCACCATCGTGGCGCTGCGCCATGGCGAGGATACCTCGACGAAATCGGGGGCCAGCTCGTCCAGCTTGGCGTGCAGCGTGGCTTCGTCCTTGAAATACCAATATTTGCGGTCCAGCGGAAAGCGCGGCGCCGGGATGGTGATAATCCGCGCATGGGGCCCGCGCTCGCTCACCGAATGGGTGTCGCCGGGGGCCAGAATGGTGATGTCGTGCCCCAACTGCGGGCCGATGACCATTTTCTGTTCGACATAGGTCTTTACCCCGCCGCCGTGGGGCGAATAAAAGGCGCAGACGTCGACGATCTTCATGCGACGCTCCGCATGGGTCAGTCCTTTTGCCGTTCGGGCGACATGCCCAGCCCATGACGATAGTTGAGGACAATTGCCGTGCGCGTCAGCCCGGCCCCGGCGACAATCCGCGTTTTGTCGGCGCGCGGTTTGCTCCAGCCCAGCTTGGGGTTGCCGGGAAAGCCTATGCCATCCTCGTACCAGGCGAATTTGTGGTTGCTGTCACGGTCATGCAGCAGCATCAGGCTGTAAGCGCCCGGCCCCGGCACGCGGATGCACAGCGTAACCGGCCCGGCCTGAGGGGTGGGCACTTCCACGCGGCGGAACACCTTGCCCGCGTTGACCAGCGCATTGTCATCGGCCAAAAAATCCGCGTCGTTGGATGGGTATACCTCCAGCTTGAGCAGCCCTGCGCGATCCTTGAACCCCAGCACCTGCACCAGAATGGCGGGGCCGGTTTCGCCTGCGCGGCATTGCCCCTCAGCCTTGCCCACATCTGGCGAGGTGTTGACAAAGGGGCGGTGCGCCAACAGCGGGCCGGCGCACAGTCCCGCCAAAATCGCCACGCCCAAAGCCAAGCTGCCGGCAGATATTTTCACAGCCATCCCTTTCAACGCCCCACTCGAGAGTCGATAATATCAACGCAGCCAAACAGCGCGCCAAAACCGACATTGGTCATCAAAGTCACCCCCGCCACCATCGTCACCAGACTGCCCACCAGCGGCTCATGCCCCAGCAGGAATACCGAGAGCCCTGCAAAGACCAAGTCCTTGTTCGGCATCAACGGCAGACGGGTAATCATCATTTGCAAGGTGGCCAGCACCAGCCACAGCTCGATATCAACATCGGGCAGAACATAGTGCCACATCAAGGCGGTCAGCGCGACATAGCTGATAATGCGCCAGAAATGCAGTGCTGTGATGACCAGCAATTCGCGGCGGGGCAGGCTGAACAGCCGGCTGCGAAACAGCAAAATGATGAATGACGGCACCAAAACCACCGCCAGCGCGCTGAACACATAGCTGGTGTCCTTGCCCATCATCCCCGCATGCACAAAGGGCCAGGCGAAATAGAGCATGGTCAGCGTCGCGATATTGCCCGTCAGCGCGGACAGGATCGACACATCCTTGATCGCGCCAAACGGCGCCGTCACCATTTTCAGCCGCGCCCGCGCCCAAACGTAAAACTGCACCTCGCCGAGGTAGCTGAGCAGCAGTTCATTCAGCACCCGTTTACGCAGCAAGGCCAGCACACCAGAGGCCGGCAGGCCCCACAAACGGCGATAGATCACCCATTCGGTCAGCGGCGGCATCAGGTAATAGACCGCGAAAATCGCCCAGAACATCGGCGTGCGCGGGATCATCGCCACCACCGCGCCAAAGTTCAGGCTGCGCAGTTGCCAGAACACCGCCCCCAGCAACGCCACCGAGATCACCGCGCTGAACCACCCCGCAAGGCGCGATGGCGGCGCAGGTTGTTCCAGCGCCACCCCTGCTGACGGCGTGTCGCCATTCAGCCCGGCCTGCGCGAAGCTGTCTTGATACATTTGGTGCGACCCTCCGGCGGCGGGGGGCTCCATTGCGGAGGCCTTTCCGTCACCTGTCATGGCGAATTATTCCTTTTGGCCCTAGGGTCGCCATCTATAACCCCACCTGAACAGGCGCCAGCAGATCGGCGTAACGCCCGGCGGGGCGGCGCGCGGCGAAGGCGCCGTATGTCTTGGCGATAGAGGAGAGCAGCGCCGGCACCGTGGTATCGCCGGGGTGCACCGCGATGCGCTGTACCGGCGCGGCGTGCAGGGCGCGGCGTGCCAGCCCTGCGAAAAACCGCGATGACAATTGCCGGTTACGGCTGCGGCTGGCCCATGTGACGACCGGGCCCTTGGCTAGAACCTTACCATCAGAGGGCTGCCAGACGCGGAAATGATCCTCGGCTAGCGCGAAGCCTGACGCCGCCAAGGCCGCCCGCGCGCCGTCGCCATAAAGCCACGCCGGGGCGATAAAGCCTGCTACGTCGCGGCCGATGATGTCCTCGATCAGTTTTCGCCCATCGGCCATGCGCTGTGCGGCCACATCGCGGGTCAGGCCGAGGAATTCCCCCTCGCTGGCTGTCATGTGGTGGGCCTTGAACGCGGCGAGGCCGGTATGCTCGGCCAAATCCTTGTGGAACCAGCCGTGGACGAACATCTCGACTCCCTGATCCGCCCACGCCCGCAGGCGCGCCTGAAAGGCCTTCGCCTCCGCGAGCGGCTCCTCTCCCCAATGGTTGGGCACCACCAGCATCGCGAATTTCGGCCCGCCCAGCAACCCTGCCAGCAGATCCGCCAGTTGATCGACCTCGCGTTCAAACCGGGGGCCAACGTCGTGGATCGAGGCGAGCAGCAGCTTGCTCATGCGCGCGTCTCCACTGGCCCCAGCAGCGCCGGTTCAAAAATCAGCGCGCAGACCAGCGTCCACACCAGCGAGATCATCAGGATCAGCCCCATGCTCGCCGTCCCCGGATGATGGCTGAAGCCCAGCGCGCCAAAGGCACTGCCCGTCGCCAAGGCGCTGAATACCACCGCCCGCGCGAGGCTGGTTTGCAAGAGGTCCGATGTTCCACCGCGCCATGCCATGACGAAATAGATGTGAAACGCAACCCCCACCCCGAACAACAATGGGAATGCGATGATATTGGCAAAGTTCAGCGGCTGGCCAATCAGCACGCATGTCCCCAGCGTCAGGAACCCCGACAGCACCACCGGCGCGAGGGTAAAGGCCACCTCACGCAAGCTGCGCAAAACAGTGTAGAGCAAGCCGGTTACCAGCAACAGCGCCAGCAATCCCGCGCGGATAAATGCGCCCGAAACCGTGGCGGCGGCGGCTTGCGTGGCGATGGGCAGGCCCGTGGCATGGGGGGCCACAGCCAGCACCGCGGCGGAAAACGCGCGCAGCGAGGCGTTATCCATGCCGTTTTTGGGCGTGACGGAAACCAGCGCCGAACCATCCTTGGCCAGCCAGTCGGCGCGGATCTCGGCGGGCAGGGTTTCGCGCGTTACCGGCCCGGCCTGCAAGGCGGCGCGCAAGGAGCCCAGCGTGGTGTTCAGCGGTTGCACCAGCATCGCCTCCACCCCCGCGCGCTGGGCCGGCGTGGCGGCGGCCAGATGCGCAAAGCTGGCCGCCAAACGCCCCGCCGCAACGCCCAGCGCCCCCGGCTGGGCCGATAGTGTCTTCAGGCTAGCGCTTGCCTTGGTCAGCGCAGCTACGGTTGCAGCATCATCGCTGGGGGGCGCGAAATCGAACGGGTTGACGCTCGTGTCGAGCAACAGCGAGGCATCCTGTATCAACGCCAGCTTGGGCGCCTGATCATCGGGCACAAAGCTGGACAGCGTCACCGCATGCGCCACCTGCGGCAGCCGCGCCAACCGCGCCGCAAGCGCATCGGCGGCGGCCTGATTCGGCGTCAGAATTTGTATCGTGTTCGGCGTGCGGTCCGCATCGCGCGTCAAATCGGCCAATGCCCGCATCGCCGGCGCATGGGGGTCGCGCAGGTGCATCGGGTTGAAATCAAACTGCACCCACGGCAGCAAGGCCACCGAGCCCAGCATCGCCGCCACAAACCCCGCCAGCACGCCGCGCCGGTTCCGCGCTAGCCAACCATCCAGCGGCGCCGCCCCTGCCCAGCCGACCTCTCGCGCTGGCACCGGGGGGCGCAGCAGTATCAGCAGAGCCGGCAACAACGTCACATTCAGCGCCAAGGCCACCATCATGCCCAACCCCGCGATCACCCCCAGCTCGGCGATGCCGGTATAGTCGGTGGGCAGAAACGCCCCCAGCGCCAGACAAATCGCCCCCGCCGCCATCAACAAGGGCGCCCCGATGGCGCCTGCGGTCTGCGCCAAGGCGGGCAACGCCGCGGCGTCAGCGCGTCGCTCCGCATTAAACCGCACGCAGACCTGAATGCCGAAATCCACCCCCAGCCCCACAAACAGCGGAATAAACGCCACCGATATCACATTCAGCCGGTGCACCACCGCCAGCCCCAACGCCAATGTGATCACCAGCCCAGCCATGATCGTGACCAAAATCGCCGCAACCTGCCGGCTGGACCGCACCGCGAACCACAGGCATAGCGCCATCGCCAGCGCCATCAGCGTGCCGACCACCCCCATGCTGTCACGAATCGATCCGAATTCCTCGTCCGCCAGCGCCGCCGCGCCGGTGATGCCCAAATGCACCCCATGCGCATCGTCCAGTTGAAGCCGCGCCGCAGCCTGTCGCAGCGCCTCGGTATCCTGCGCGCCGGGCTGAAGATCACCAAAGGCCAGATTGGGCTGGGCCAGAACCAGTTGCCGGGTGGGCGGAAGGGTCCCTCCATCGGCAAATAGCGCCCCCCACGAGAAATAGGCCGCCCGCCCCGCGGCCTTCGCATCAATCGCGGTGGCCAGTTCCGCCAGAGGCCGGGTCAGCCGCTGGGCTTTGGCGGAGTCATTCGCGGCGCCCGTTGCGGCGGTATCAATTGCCTTGGCAATACCGCGCAAAGACGGATCGGCGGCCAGCGGCCCCAGCAGAGGCTGCGCGTCAATCAGCCGCTGAGTGGTCGCCTGCACCTGCGGCAAACTGCTGAACAACAGCCCCTCGCGGGCGAAAAACGCCCCGCCATCGGGCCGGCGGACACTGACAAAATGCGCCGTATCCTGTCCCAACGCTGCGGCCAGCCGGTCGGCGCCGTCGCTGGCGATTTCGGGCGTGGCGCCGTCCACCACCACCAGCACGCCGTCCTTCAGGGCTGGAAAGCGCCCCTCCACCGCCGCCTCGTCCACCCGCCACGGGGTATGGGCAGAGATCAACTCGCCAGTGTCGGTGGTCATGTCAAAAGCCGAGGCGGTGTAGATCAGCGCCAACACCACCAGCAACGCCGCCACCCCCACCGTGCGGCGAGGGCTTTGCGCGGCGGCCATTACGGCGCGTTTCACATCAAACGACGGCATGATGCGGCTCTGGCGCAAAACGGCGCGCGCGACAATAGGTTGAAAGGTCCGTTCCTCGCCTCCGCCACTTGCCAGCCAGCCCCCGCTGGCCCAAAGGCGCGGACATGCAGACACCCCCTTCCCCCACCAGATGGCACGCTCACGCGGGCGCGGTGCTGTTGGCGGTGGCGATCCTTGGCGCGCTGGCGGCGGGTGTCGCGGGCAGCGGGGCGCTGCGGGCGCTGCTGGGCGAGGCTTGGGCGCAGATGCGCGTGGGGCCGGTGCTGGCGGTGCTGCCGGTGCAGGCTGTGGCGATTGGGTTATGTGCGGTGGCGTTGTGGCGGCTAGGGCCGGGTGTTTCTTGGGCAGCCTGTCTGGAATCGCGGCTGCTGCGTGATGCGGGCAACAATATGCTGATCTTTCTGCCGGGGCTGGGCGAGGTCATTGGCACCCGAGTCATGGTGCTGGCGGGCGGACGGCCGCGTGTCGCGGTGACGGTGCGCGGTTTGGATGTATTGGCGGAGACGCTGGCTCAGATACCCTATGTGGCTGTGGCACTAGTTCTGCTGCGGCTGGTTTGGCGGCGTGTGGGCTTGCCGGTGCCCAGCGTGCCGGGTTGGGATTGGCTGGTGGCGGCGGTGTTGATCGTGGCTGGGCTATGGTTGGCGTGGCGCTGGGCGAAACGTTCGTCCGCCCGCCCTGTCCGCCGCTTACGCGCAGAGGCCCGGCTGTTGCTGCGCGAGGCGGGCCGCCGCCGCCGCGCGATGCCTGTGGCGATTGGGTTGCACATTATCGGCTGGGGGCTATCGGGGGCGCAAATCTGGATTGCCGCGCGGATGTTCGGCCTGCCGCTCAGCCTGGGCGGGGCCATTGCGATTGAGAGCGCGGCCTCGGCAGTGCGGGTGTTGTTGTTCTTTGTGCCCGGCGGTTTGGTCAGCCAAGAGGCCGGTATCGTCGCCGCAGGGCTGGTATTTGGGCTCGCGCCGCCGGCCTCGCTGGCCTTGGCGCTGGTTCTGCGGATACGCGACGTTATTTTTGGGGCGGCGCTGGCGTGGTGGCCGGTGCTGGAGTGGCGGGCGAAGCGGGATCAGCAAGCGGATCATCGAGCGCGGGGACTTTAGCCTCGGCGCCCGGATTGCCATCCCCCTTGGCCTTCAGCGCGGCGATCTCTCCGGCGCGGGCCTGCAAATAGGAACTGCGCAAGGCCGCATAGGGGTCCACCGAGCCAGCCTTGATCGCCTGCAAGCCATCCTCGGCGCGGGCGCGTTCATCCACCCCGCCCGCCACCAATTGTGCGGTGCTGGTATTGCCCAGATGCGCCTTGGTGTGGAAAAATGGCTTGTCGCTGTCGGGGTTGATCATCTTGCCCAGCAGGCGCGGCTGGGCGAATAGATCACCCGCCCCGCCAATCGCATCGCGCAAAGTCGTCGGCCCCAGGATCGGCAAATAGATATAGGGTCCCGGCTTCACACCGTAAAACCCCAAGGTATCGCCAAAGCCATTGGGGTGTGCGCGCAATTTGAAATAGGGGCGCTTGGCGACATCAAACAGCCCGCCCATCCCGAATGTCGTGTTCACCGCCATCCGCGCCGCAGTGCGCGCCGCACGCTTGAAGCGCAATTGCAGCACGTCGTTCAGAAAGACCACTGGCTCCGTCAGGTTACTCAGCAGATTATGGATGCCGTCGCGCAAAGGGTGCGGCACCACATGCAGGTAAACGATGGCCACCGGGCGCATCACCAGGCGGTCTATCGGCTGCGAGATTTTATAGCTGATGCGGTTGAAGCCTCGCAGGGGGTCGCTGGGCGCGGGCGGGGCGGCTGTATCAGCGGGCGGCGGGGTATCCGGTGGCGCCTCTGCGGTGGGGGCTGGGGCCGCCTGCATTTCCACCTGCGCCGCAGGCGCCGCGCCGTCCACCGCCGGCTGCGGCAACAGCGCGGTGGCAAGGCTCAGGCTGATCGCGGGGCCCAGCATCAGGCGACTTGCGCAAAGCTGCCGGCCAACGCGCCGCTGGCCTTCAGCAGGGTTTTGGCGTGGGGGTCGGTCAAGGCGGCCAATTCGGCGCGGTAGGCATAGCCCGGCGCCGAACCCGGCCAGCTGTCCATGCAGGCAGGGTGGGTGTAAATTTCGGTGAGGCCGGCGGGCAAATCGGCCAAGGCAGCGCGCATCCGCTGCGCTGTAAAGGCTCCGCTGTGCGCGAGGCCCACCACGGCATCATTGGTGACATAGCCTGCGCAGCGCAACCGCTGCCCCAGTACGCCCGCCCACCATGCCAGCAGCCCCTTGCCCTCACGCGGGCAGCGGATCGCGCGGCAGCCATAGGTTCTGGCTACATCAAGTATCACCGCCAGAATCACCGGGTGCATATGGAAATGCTTATGCGCATTCACATGGTCCAGCGGCAGGCCCGTCGCGGCAAAGGCGGCAAATTGCGCCTCCACCTCGGCGCGCATCTGTGCGTGGGCGGCGGGGTTGAAGGCGATCGCGAGGCTGGTGCGCAGCATATTGTCATGGAAACGCCCGTCTGGCCCAACCAGCGCCGGCACTTGATCCGCCGGCAGGATGGGCCGCCCATCGACCAGCACCAGATGCAGCCCCACACCCAGCGCGGGCATAGTTTTGGCGCGCCGCACCGCATCCTCCACCGCCGCGCCCGAAACCATCAGGCTGGCGGCGGTGAGGATGCCGCGCGTGTGGGCGATCTCCACCGCCTCGTTCACCGCGACGTCGGCGCCGAAATCGTCAGCGGTGATCACCAACTTGCGCAAATTCAGGCGACTTCTTTCCGGCGACGCAGAAAGTCGAAGAACTCGACGCCTTCGCGCAGGCGGCGTTTCATCATGTCCCAATCGCGCAGCATCTCGCTGACAATCGAGCCGATCTTGCGCGGGCGGAAGTAGAAGCGTTTGTAGAACTCCTCGACCTTGTCGAAGATCACCGCCGCTGGCAGATGCGGATAGGATAGCTGCGCAATCTGGTTGCCGCCATCGTCCAGCAGATGATCACCGCCGTCGAACCAGCCGTTCTCGCTCGCCTGTTTGAACAGGAATGTGCCGGGATAGGGCGCGGCGAGGCTCACCTGAATGGTGTGCGGGTCGATGTCCTTGGCGTAGTTGATGGTTTCCTCGATGGTCTCCAGCGTCTCGCCCGGCAGGCCGAGGATGAAGGTGCCGTGGATGACGATGCCCAGCTCGTGACAATCCTTGGTGAATTGGCGGGCGACCTTGACCAGCAGGCCCTTTTTGATGTTGTGGAGGATCTGCTGATTGCCGCTCTCATACCCCACCAGCAGCAGACGCAACCCATTGGCGCGCAAAACTTCCAGCACGGGGCGGGGGACATTGGCCTTGGCGTTGCAGCTCCACGACACCTTGAAGCCCGGCTTGCCGAAACCCAGTTTACCCAAGGCCACCGCCAGTTCCATCACCCGGTCGTGGTTGTCGGTGAGGGTGTCATCGTCGAAGAAAATCTCCTTGGTTTCAGGGATTTCTTTCAGGATATATTCCACCTCCTCGATCACCTTTGCCACGGATCGGAAACGGTAATTATGCCCCGAAACCGTCTGCGGCCACAGGCAGAAGGTGCAGCGGCTCTTGCAACCGCGCCCGGTGTAGAATGACACGTAAGGGTGGCGCAGATAGCCGCCGAAGTAGTTCTCGATCTTGAGGTCACGCTTGTAGATCGGCGATACCATCGGCAGCGCGTCCATATCCTCGATGGTGGCGCGGTTCTTGTTGTGGATGATTGCGCCATCAGCTGCGCGATAGGTGATGCCGTCGATCTCGGCGAAGGGCTTCCCCTCGGCCAGATCAACGCAGGTGTAATCATATTCCTCGCGGCAGACGAAATCGATGGCGGGGCTGGCGGCGAGGCTCTTCTCCGGCTCAACCATCACCTTGGCGCCGACGAAACCCACCTGGCATTGGGGGTTGCGCGCCTTGATCAGCGCCGCCGTCCGCACATCCTGCCCGAACGACGGGGTGGAGGTATGCAGGATCACCAGCTCGGCGCTGTCGAACTCTGCCGCGATGTCTTCCCATGATTGGTCATGCGCGGGGGCGTCGATCAGCCGGCTGCCGGGAACCATCGCAGCGGGCTGAGCCAACCATGTGGGATACCAAAAGCTCTTGATCTCACGCTTCATCTGATAGCGCGCGCCGGCGCCGCCATCGTAACCGTCGAAACTGGGGGCTTGCAGAAAAATAGTGCGTTTCATGTGTTGTCCATTGTCGGCGTAATGCGCCCTTTGGTGGTCATTGTAAGCGTCTCGCCCCGCCAATCAATCCGCCGCGCCGTCAAACTGGCAAGAAATACGATAAACCCAAGACAATCGCCCAAAGGCACCATCCAAAGCGGAGCGCATGCCCGCCCAGCCGCGCGCCGCATTTCCCGCGCCAACAAGATCCGCGCCCCCAGCGCCACCAGCGCCAAACCCCACCCTGTGGGGGTAAACAGCCCCACCAGCAGCGCCAAGGGCAAGGGCTGTGTCACCACCGAACCCACATGTCCGGCCCGATTCAAATCGCGGATCGTCACTGCCCAGCGCAGGAAATGCCGCCACAATTCGGCCAGCGAGCCCTCTGTGCCGGCATGTACCAGCAGCATCGGCGGAATGGCCACACGCAATCCCAGCGCGGCGACTGCCTCGCCAATGGCGTAATCATCGGCCAGCACATCCCTCAGCCGCTCAAACCCGCCGATGGCCTCCAGAGTGTCGCGGCGCAGCGCAATGGTGCTGCCCATACAGGGCCTCGCCAACCCATGATGCGCGGCGAACACCACATTGGGGGTGCCCTGAAAGCTGATCATTGCCGCGCCCAGCCGGCTCCAGAACCCCGCATCGCCCCGCCCGGTGAACAGGCAACTGACCGCCCCAACGCCGGGCTGCGCCAAGGCGGCGGTGATGCGTGCGATATAATCCGCCCCCACCACCATATCGCTGTCAGACAGGATCAGGATGTCATGCTTGGCCGCTGGCATCATCGCGCAAAGATTGGCGACTTTGCCATTGGCGGCGGGCTGGACCGGCCCAGTGGTCAGCGCAATATCTGCCCCCGGATGCGCGGCACGCAAACTGGCAACCGCATCCACGGCGGCGTCCTGCGGTGTGTTGACCCCGCAGACCATCTGCACCGATGCATCGTAGTCTTGCGCCAAAAAGCTGGCCAGGTTCTGCGCCAAACGCGGTTCATCCCCATAGAGCGGCTTCAGCAGGGTCACGGATTCAGCCGCCACCGCGGGCGCCGGCGAATAGGCAAAGAACCGGCGCACCGCCAGCCCCGCCGCCAACTGATAGGCAATGCCCACGCCAACCAATCCGAATGCGAACCACATCATGCGCACCACCTAGCCTCCTTACGCCCCCCCGCCAAGCAGGCTCGCCAAGAGCGCCCACCTTGGCTAGGGAAGCGGGCATGGCAGGCGAATGCGTTATCATCACCGGGGTTGCGGGGTTCTTGGGCTCGGCGGTGGCGCGCGCGGCGGCGGCGAGCGGGCGGCGCGTGGTGGGCGTGGTGCGTGCCTCCAGCCCCCGCGCCAATCTGGCCGACTTTCCGGGCGATCTGGTCGAGGCGGACCTGCGCGATGAAGCCGCCGTGATGCGCGCGCTGGCAGGCGTGCAAGCCGCAGAGCTGTACCACGTCGCCGCCGATTACCGCCTGTGGGCGCGTGATCCCAGCGAGATATTGCGCAACAATATCGAAATGACCGGCGCGGTGATGCGCGCCGCCTTGGCCGCCAAAATCCCGCGCGTGGTTTACACCTCCTCAGTCGCCACATTGCTGCCGCTGGACGGGGCCGTTTCCGACGAAACCCACCCGGCCAGCATCGAACAGGCCACCGGCATCTACAAACAAAGCAAGGTCGCCGCCGAACGTCTGGTGGAGCAGATGGTGGCGGACATGGCTCTGCCGGCGGTGATCGTCAACCCCAGCACCCCCATAGGGCCGCGCGACGTCCACCCCACCCCCACCGGCCGTATCGTGGTGGAGGCCGCCAATGGCAAAGTGCCGGCCTATGTCGATAGCGGGCTGAACATCGCGCATGTTGACGATGTGGCGGCGGGGCATCTGCTGGCGGCGGAGCGCGGCGTGATCGGGCGGCGCTATGTGCTGGGCGGGCAGGATGTCAGCCTCGCCGATATGCTGGCAGAGATCGCGCGTCTGACGGGACGCAAACCGCCGCGTGTGAAATTGCCGGTGGCGCCGCTGTTCCCACTGGCGCTGGTGGCCGAGGGGCTGGCGCAGATCACCGGGCGGGAACCTTTCCTGACGCGCGACGCGCTGCGGATGAGCCGCCACCGCATGTTCTACTCCTCCGCCCGCGCGTGTGAGGAATTGGGATATCAAGCGCGCGATTGGCGGCTGGCTTTGGCCGATGCGGTGGCGTGGTTTCGCGATGCCGGGATGATCGGTTGATGTGGGTGCTGGGCGTAATGGCCTTGGCCGGCTGGATCTTGTTGACCGCCACGGGGTTTTGGCGCTGCGATCAAACCAGCGACAAGCCTGCGCCCTTCACCCCCGCCCGCTGGCCCAGCGTCGTCGCCGTGGTGCCGGCGCGCAACGAGGGTGATGTCATCGCCCGCTCGCTGGCCAGCCTTGCCGCGCAGGATTACGCCGGGCCTTTCCGCATCGTTCTGGTGGACGATAATAGCGACGACGGCACCGGCACCTTGGCCCGTGCGGCGGCGCCCCGGATCGAGGTGCTGACCGGCGCCGCATTGCCCGCCGGCTGGACCGGCAAGCTATGGGCGCTGAACCAGGGCTTGGCGGCGGCGGGCACCCCCGAATATCTGTGGCTGACCGACGCGGATATCGAACATCTGCCGGGCACCCTCACCCGGCTTGTCAGCATTGCGAAAGGCGAGGACCGCCGCCTCGTATCCTTCATGGCGCGGCTGCATTGCGAGGGCTGGGCCGAGGCGGCCTTGGTTCCGGCGTTTATCTGGTTCTTCATGATGCTCTATCCGTTCAACTGGGTGAACCGCCGCGGCCCTGTCGCTGGTGCGGCGGGCGGCTGCGTGCTGGTGGAGCGCACCGCTCTGGAGGCCGCCGGCGGTATCGCGGCGATGCGCGGCGCGTTGATCGATGATTGCACGCTGGGGCGGATGATCAAGAAACAAGGCTCAATCTGGCTGGGGCTAACCACGCTCAGCCGCTCTATCCGTCCCTATGCTGGCGCGCGCGAGATCGGCGCCATGATCGCCCGTTCGGCCTATGCACAATTGCGGTATAATCCGGCGCTGCTGGTGCTTTGCGTGGCAGGCCTCGCGCTGCTGTTCGCCGTTCCTTGGGTGTTGCTGCTGGCGGGGCATGGCTGGACGCAAGGGCTGGGCGGGGCCTCAGTAGCGATCATGATGTTTATCTATCAGCCGATCCTGTTCTTTTACCATCGCCGGCCAATGTGGGCGATGGCGTTGCCGGTAATTGCGGCGTTTTATGTGGGCTGCACCTTGTGGTCAGCGCTGGCCTATTACCGGGGCCGGGGCGGCATGTGGAAAGGGCGGGCCCAAGCCTCAAGGAAAGCGCCCACCAGATGAACGACCTCGCATCCGGCAAAGACCACACCAAGGAGAACTTTCCCGTCGCAAGCTGGCTGGTGCGGCCCGATGCGCGCGCGCCGATCATGAGCTTTTACCGATTTGCGAGGGCGGCGGACGACATTGCTGACCACCCCACCGCCGCGCCGCAGGAAAAGCTGCGCCTGCTGGCCGAAATGCGCACCGGTTTGACCGGCCAAGGCGCGCCAGAGGCAATGGAACTGGCGGCAGTCGCCCACGCGCGCGGAATCGACCTTGCCCACGCCCATGATCTGCTGGGTGCCTTTGTGCAGGATGTGAGCCAGAACCGCACCGCTGATTGGGATGCGCTGATCGCCTATTGCGCGATGTCCGCCATGCCGGTGGGCCGGTTCGTGCTGGATGTGCATGGCGAGGACCGCGCGCTGTGGCCGATGAATGACGCGCTTTGCGCCGCCTTGCAGATCATCAACCACCTTCAGGATTGCGGCAAGGATTACCGGGCGCTGGACCGCGTTTACATCCCCGATGCCCTGATGCAGAGCGCGGGCGTGCCGGTTTCGGCGCTGGGCCAGCCGCGCGCCACCCCCGCCTTGCGCGCCATCATCACCGATCTGGCGCGGCAAACTCAGGGTTTGCTGGAAACTGCACAACCCTTTGCGGCGGCCATCCGCGATAGGCGCCTGTCCGCGGAGGTAGCTATCATTCAGGCCCTCGCCGAGGATCTGACGCGGCTGCTGCTCACCCGCGATCCCCTGAGCGAGCCGGTGCATCACAGCCGTCCGCGCGCCGCGTGGCTTGCCTTGCGCGCCTTGCTGCGGCACGGCTTCAACCGATGACCCAGCCCGACATCCCTTCCGAATTGCGCGCAAAAGTCGCCGGCAGCTCGTTCTATGCGGGAATGCGCATCCTGCCCCGCGCAGAGCGTGAGGCGATGTTCGCAATCTATGCCTTTTGCCGCATCGTCGATGATATCGCCGACGACCAAAGAGCCCCCCGCCCAGAGCGCGAGCGGTTGCTGGCCCAGTGGCGTACTGACATGGGCGCGCTTTATGCGGGCGGGGACGCAGGGCAGGCCGCCTTCCTCGCCCCGTGGGTTGCGCGGTTCGGCCTGCGCCAAGAGGACTTCATCGCGGTCATCGACGGCATGCAGATGGATGTCGACGCCGATATTCGCTGGCCTTCCTTCGCCACGCTAGACCTCTATTGCGACCGGGTGGCCAGCGCGGTGGGGCGGCTTTCGGTGCGCGTATTCGGCATGGAGCGCGATGTCGGCGTCGCGCTGGCGCATCATCTGGGCCGCGCGCTGCAATTCACCAACATCCTGCGCGATATCGACGAGGACGCCGGCATCGGGCGAGTCTATCTGCCCGCAGAGGCTTTGCAGGCCGCCGGCATCACCCCCACCACGCCGGGGGCGCTGGTCACTGATCCGGGCCTCGACGCCGCTGCGCGTTGGCTGGCACCCCATGCGCAAAACCATTTCCGCGAGGCCGCCGCCATTCTCGCCGCGCGCCCCAAGGGCCTTACGCAAGCGCCGCGCCTGATGGAGGCCGCCTATGCCCGCGTGCTGGCGCGGATGTGCGCGGCGGGCTGGGATGCTCCGCGCGTGCGGGTGGGCGTGTCGAAATGGCGGCTGGCGTTCATGGCCCTGCGGCTGTGGATCACCGGTTGATGGGTTTCACGCGGGCCATCGTTGTCGGCGCAGGTCTTGCTGGCCTGAACGCGGCGCTGACCTTGGCAGAGGCGGGCGTGGCGGTGCAGTTGGTCGATGCCGCCCCGCGCGCCGGGGGCCGCTGCCGGTCTTACCTCGACCCGCAGCTGGGGCAGGTGATCGACAACGGCAACCATTTTGTCTTCTCGGGCAATCAAGCGGTGGCGGATTACACCCGGCGACTGGGCACAAACGCCAAGCTGGAGGGGCCAGCCCACGCCGACTTTGCCTTCCACGATCTGGGCACGGGCGAACGCTGGGTGCTGGCGGTGAACGATGGCCGCCTGCCGCTGTGGGTGTTTGGCAAGGCCAAGCGCGCGCCGGGTACGCGGCTGGCGGATTATTGGCCCTTGGCGCGGCTGCTGTTCGCGCGGCGGGGGCCGCAGACCATCGGCGATGTCATCCCCGACCGCACAGGCGCGTTCTGGCGGCGTGTGGTGGAACCGATGATGCTGGCGGTGCTCAATTGCCCGGCGGAGCAAGGGTCGGCATGGCTGGCGGGGCGCTTTCTGGCCGAGAGTTTTGTGCGTGGGGGGCGCGCCTGCCGGACGCTGGTGGCGATGCCGACGCTGGACGCGGTGTTTGTTGACCCGGCACTGGCCGCCCTGCGCGCAAAGGCTTGCGAGCCGCAGTTTTCGCGCCGACTGCGGGGCATAACTTGCGCCGATGGCCGCGTCACAGCGCTGGATTTCGGCGAAGGGCCGGTTGATGTCGGTGACACCGCCGTGATTCTCGCCGTGCCGCCCTGGGTTGCCAAAGAACTTGTGGCGGGTGAACTGGTGCCGGGCCTGTCGGTGCCGACGCGGTTTTGCGCCATTCTCAACGCCCATTTCGCCTATGCGCCGCCCGCCGGAACCCCGCCAATCACCGCGCTGGTGGGGGCGACATCGCAATGGGTTGTGGCGCATGACACCCGCATTTCGGTGACAATCAGCGGCGCGGATGACATTATCGATGCGAACCGAGAATCGCTGGCCCGTGACATCTGGGCGGAAATCTGCATCACGTTGGGGATTAACGCCCCCCTCCCCGCATGGCAGATCGTCAAGGAAAAGCGCGCCACCTTTGCCGCCACACCCGATCAAGAGGCGCTGCGGCCCGCCACTGCCACGCCCTTCGCCAACCTGTTTCTGGCCGGCGACTGGGTGCAGACCGGCCTTCCCGCCACCATCGAGGGCGCGCTGCGATCAGGCGAGAATGCGGCGCGTTTGGCGCTGGGGCAAAAAATGCGCTATACGCCGCCGCGATGATTGCCGACACCGCCGAAAAACCGCTGACCGAGACTGGCATCGAAGCCAGCATTGCGCGGGCTGCCACCGCCCTCGCCGCCCAGCAGCGCCCCGACGGCCACTGGGTGTACGAGTTGGAGGCCGACGCCACTATCCCCGCCGAATACATCCTGCTGCGCGCCTTTCTGGGCGAGCCGGATGACGCGGCGCTGGAGGGCAAGATCGCCACATACCTACGCCGCCGCCAATCGCGCGACCACGATGGCTGGCCGCTGTATCATGGCGGGGGCTTTGACGTTTCGGCGACGGTAAAGGCCTATTTCGCGCTGAAAATGGTAGGTGACGCGCCAAACTCACCCCACATGGCCCGCGCACGCGCCGCCATTCTGGCCGCAGGGGGCGCCGAGCGCGCCAATGTCTTTACCCGCATCCAGCTGGCGTTGTTCGGCGCTGGGCCGTGGGGCGCGGTGCCGACTATCCCGCCCGAACTGATCCTCGCCCCTCATTGGATGCCGGTGCATCTGTCGAAAATGGCCTATTGGGCGCGGACGGTGGTGGTGCCTTTGCTGGTGCTGTGCGCGCTGAAGCCGCTGGCGCGCAACCCGCGCGGCGTGCTGGTGCCGGAACTGTTTACCGGCCGTCCAGCGCCGCTCTCCAGCCAGGCAGAGCATGTCCACAAGGGGTGGAAGCTGTTCTTTGGCGCATTGGACAAGGTGCTGAAACGCGCCGACCACCTGTGGCCCAAAACCATGCGCGCCCGCGCCATAGCGGCTTGCGAGGCATGGGTGCTGGAGCGGCTGAATGGTGAGGACGGCCTCGGCGCAATCTACCCGGCGATGGCCAACAGTGTGATGATGTTCGATGCCCTGGGTTACGCGCCCGATCATCCAGCGCGCCGAATTGCCCGTGCATCAGTGGAACGGTTGCTGATCGTCGGGGATGACGAAGCCTATTGCCAGCCCTGTGTCTCGCCGGTGTGGGACACGGCTCTGGCCGCGCATACCATGCTGGAGGTGGGCGGCGACGCGATTGAGCCGGCGCATCGCGCGCTGGATTGGCTGCGCGGGCGGCAAGTGCTGAATGTGGTGGGCGATTGGTCCGATCAACGCGAGCATGTCCGCCCCGGCGGCTGGGCGTTCCAATATGCCAATGATTATTACCCTGACCTCGACGATACTGCCGTGGTGGTGATGGCGATGGACCGGGCGGCAGGCTTTGTGTGCTCACCGCGCGCCGGCGCCGATGCCGAGGCCATTGCACGCGGCGTCGAGTGGACCGTAGGCCTGCAAAGCCATGACGGCGGGTTTGCTGCCTTTGATGCCGACAACGACAAGCAATTCCTGAATTCCTTGCCCTTTGCCGATCATGGGGCGCTGCTCGATCCGCCGACGGCCGATGTGACGGCGCGGTGTATCTCGATGTTGGCGCAGCTGGGTGAGGGCGTCGACAGCCCCCGCATGGCCGCCGCGATGACCTGGCTGGAGCGCGCGCAGGAGGGCGAAGGCAGCTGGTTTGGCCGCTGGGGGGTGAATTATATCTATGGCACGTGGTCGGTGCTGTGCGCGCTGGGCAGGGCGGGGCTGGCGGCGGATCATCCGATAGTGGCGCGGGCGGTGGCTTGGCTGAAGCTGGTGCAGAACGCGGACGGCGGCTGGGGCGAATCGTGTGATTCGTACGCGCTGGACCGCAAGGGCCATCAGCCTGCCCCCTCCACCGCCAGCCAGACCGCATGGGCCTTGCTGGGACTGATGGCGGTGGGCGAGGCGGCATCCCCAGAAGTGGCGCGCGGAATTGCGTGGCTGACCGAACATCAGGCCGAGGACGGATTGTGGGGGCAAGAGGTCTATACCGGCGGCGGTTTCCCTCGCGTGTTTTACCTGCGTTATCATGGCTATCCGCGCTATTTCCCGTTATGGGCATTGGCGCGGTATCGCAATTTGATGGCCGGGAATGCAGGGCGCCCGCTGTGGGGAATGTAGTCCTCGTCGCCACGGGAACGAAGGCCGAGGCGGCGGTGCTCAAACGGCGCGGCATCAAGGCGATTACGGGCGGCGGTGATAGCACGACGCTGGAGGCCGGTTTGCGCGCGGGCGTGGCGGCGGGCGCATGCGGCATCATCAGCTTTGGCATGGGCGGCGCGCTCGATCCGGCCTTGCGGCTGGGCGATATGGTGATCGGTAGCGGCATGGTCGGCGGTGCAGAGGCCCCTTGCGACGGCGAATGGGTGGCCGCGCTGGGGCGCCATTTGCGCAAAGCCCATGTGGGGCGCGTTTATGCCAATGGCATGCTGTGCGCCATCGCCGATGCCAAGGCCGCCTTGTTCGCAACCGGCTCGATTGCGGTGGATATGGAAAGCCACATCGCAGCGCGCGTGGCGGCAGAGGCTGGACTGCCCTTCGCGATTCTGCGCTGCATATCTGATCTCGCCGCAGACGACCTGCCCCCTGCCGTCGCCGTGGCGATGGGCGAAGGCGGCAGGCTAGCGTTGGGCGCGGTGCTGGGGTCGATCCTGCGCCAACCAAGCCAGATTGGCGCGCTGATCGGCATGGCGCGGCGTTTTGCCCGCGCGCACCGCCAATTGCGCCGCACTGCGCAAAGGATCACCGGGCGGCTGTGCTTTGATCTGCGGGGCGTTTAGGCGGCTTTGGTGGCGCGTTTATAGGCTTCGGGGTCATCGCGCTTGATGCGCTCCATCTCGGCCTCAACCTGCGCTTCGTGGACATCCTCCGCCGGGCGGGCGCCAGACAGATCAACGTCGGGCGCCATCGAGCCGGTGGTTCGCACGCCCTTCATGCCCACCTTGATGAATTCCAGCGGGCGTTTGATCCCTTCCGCGGCGGCGGTGCCCTCAAACCCGCAATGCACCATGCAGTTCGAGCATTTGGCGTATTTGCCAACGCCATATTGCTCCCAATCGGTGCCCTCGATCAGTTCGGCAAAGGTGGCGACATAGCCCTCGCCCACCAGATAGCAGGGCTTTTGCCAGCCGAACACGCTGTACAGCGGCATCGACCAAGGGGTGCATTCATAGCTGCGGTTTCCGGCCAGAAAGTCTAGGAACAGCGGCGAATTGGTGAATTTCCAGTCCTTGCCAGCCTTGTTACCGCCGATTTTGCCGCGTGACAGGAAATCGCGGAACAGCAGCTTGGTCTTCTCTCGGTTCAGGAAATGCTGCTGATCGGCGGCGCGTTCATAGGCGTATCCGGGCGAGATGGTCACCTCGACCCCGCGCGCTGTCATGTCGTCCATGAACGCGGCAAGGCGCTCTGGGTCGGCATCGTTGAACACAGTGCAGTTGATCTGCACACGGAACCCCTTGGCGCGGGCCAGTTCGATGGCCTCCACCGCGATCGTATAGGTACCCGCCTGATCCACCGCCTTGTCGTGCATCTGACGGTCGCCATCCAGATGGATCGACCATGTGAAGAAGGGCGACGGCTGATATTCGCCGATCTTTTTCTTCAACAACAGCGCGTTGGTGCATAGAATTACGAACTTCTTGCGCGCGATGTACCCTTCCACAATCTTGCCCATGTCGCGGTGGAGCAAAGGCTCGCCGCCGGCAATCGACACCGCCGGCGCGCCGCATTCGTCAATCGCCGCCATGCACTGATCAAATGACAAGCGCCGGTTGAGGATCGCATCGGGGTAATCAATCTTGCCGCAACCGGGGCAGGCAAGGTTACACCGCAGCAAGGGTTCCAGCATCAAAACCAGCGGATATTTGCCCCCTTTCAGGGTCTGACGGATGGCATAACTGCCGATACGGGCCGCCTGAGCGAGGGGAATGGACATGGGGTACTCCTGAATAAGTCCGCCCGATACCGGACAATACCCCATTCCCGCAAGCTGGTTCATTGCCGAGACAGCCCCGCAAGGCTAGATGAGATGCTGCACATCAGCCAAAGGGGCCAAAATGAAATTGCGTAAGCTTATGGTTCTGGCCGCCTTATTGGCTGCGGGCGTTATCCCGGCCAGCGCACAGGCGCAAACAGGCGACCCAGCCGCAACCCCGGTGAGTGTGCTGGACGCTGGCCTGATCGCCACCATGCGCACCCCCGGCGGGCAAGCGGCGCGCGCCCGCACCATCGCCCCGGTGATCGACCGCACGCTGGATATTGCTCTGATGACGCGGCTTTCGGTCGGCCCCGCGTGGACGAAAATGCCCGCCCATGACCAAGCCGCGCTGGTGGCGGCCTTTCGCGCTATGACCATCGCGCAATATGCGCATAATTTTGACGGCTATTCGGGCCAGCGTTTCGCGATGAACCCGCAGGCCGAGGCCCACGGCACCGACCGCCTGGTGCGCACCACGCTGCTCTCGCCCGGCGCCGAGTCTGAGCAGTTGAACTATCGTCTGCGTGAGGAAGGCGGGCCGGGTTCGGGGCGCTGGAAGATCATCGACATTTTTTATCGCAGCTCGATCAGCCAATTGGCGACCCGCCGTTCGGATTTCGCCGAGGTGCTGGCCAAGGGCGGCGCGCCGGCGTTGATCGCGCATCTGAACAAGCTGGCCGCTGCGCCGCGTTGATACGCAGTCTCGCAGATGCTGACGCATGCTAGACTGTTGTCGCTCAGGCGCCGCGCGGGCTTAACTAAGGCCCGCTGCGCCCGAGGAAATAACGCAGCGAAAAGCGGATGTTTTTCGGCGCTGTGGTATGGGTGAACACTGCGTCACCCCACTTCGGCGGGCTGAGCACGATGCGCGCGTCGCGGCTGAACCCCACGCCTTCGCGCGGCACGCCGAACAGCGCGCGATCGACCCGGCCATTGCTGTTTTCATCGTGGAAGGCCTGCGCGGCATAGTCGCCGGGCGGGACATCGCGGATGGTGATCAGGGTCACCCCGGAATGCGCGTGGGCCTCGCCGTGGATCGGGCAGTCGTCGCTGAGAAATTTTGCGCGCGGGCACAGCGCGACTCGCACTATGCCGTGGTCATTGCGGACGTTGGTTATCTGTATGGTGATGGGCGCCGAAACCTCGACAGCAACCGCCCCGCTCAAGCGCCCACCACCCCCACGCCGGCCTCATTCCACCTGAGGGCTTTCAGCACGGTATCGATGATCCCGGGGGCATTCAGCCCGGCGGTGTCATATTGCTTGTCGGGGGCGTCGTGGTCTTGGAAGAGGTCGGGCAGGCGCAGGGTGCGGATTTTGAGGCCCGCATCCAGCCAGCCCTCGTCGCTGGCCAGCGTCAACACATGCGCGCCCAGGCCGCCGATGGCGCCTTCCTCGACCGTCAGCACCACCTCATGCGTGGCGCAGAGACGGCGAATCATCGCCTCGTCGAGGGGTTTCGCGAAGCGCAGATCGGCGACGGTGGTGGGCAGGCCCTTGGCCTCCAGCGTGTCGGCGGCTTTCATCGCCTCGGCCAGCCGCGTGCCTAGGCTGAGGATCGCGACCTTCCCCGCGCCGCCGCGCACGATCCGCCCCCTGCCGATCTCCAGCCGCTGTGGCGTGGCGGGCAGCGCCACCCCGGTGCCGTTCCCACGCGGGTACCGAAACGCGATCGGCCCGCTGTCGTGCAAGGCCGCCGTGTGCACCATATGCACCAGTTCCGCCTCGTCGGCGGCGGCCATCACCACGAAATTCGGCAAGCTGGCGAGGTACGTCACGTCA
>Ga0316222_1000313_pt1 | contig 78025 bp, 64 predicted proteins | sample TBH18011metaG_FD_206008 | JGI IMG/M metagenome (GOLD analysis project Ga0316222, IMG submission 206008) | Freshwater microbial communities from Trout Bog Lake, Wisconsin, USA - TBH18011 | ecosystem: Environmental > Aquatic > Freshwater > Lake > Hypolimnion/Profundal zone | place: USA: Wisconsin... | reverse complement strand
AAAACGGGCCGCCGGATATTAAAGGTTGGGGATTTTGATCAAACCGGCGAACTCGCTGCGCTCACCGCCAAAAACCCAACCCTAAGCGGCCCCTCTGAGGCGACAACTATCCTGACACAGGGGGGTATTGAAGCAACGCGCGTCATTCACGAACGCTCGCCAAAGATGAAGGTCCTCATTCTCACCTTGTACTGTTCCAGTGAAAACTGCCTGCGCGCCATGCAATCCGGAGCCTCGGGTTACCTCCTCAAGGATTCCGTGGACGATGAAGTCGTTGACGCGATCCGCAGCATCGCAAAAGGTGGCCTCTACTTTGGAGCGGGAGTAACCATTCCACCTGAAAGCTTTGGTGTACCTGCCTCTTAATCGGACAATCGATGGTTTAACACCCGCCTACACAACCAAGCTCTGGGTCAGATGGCAATGCGTGAAGGTTGCAGGTTGTTTGGCCTCATTGCAAAGGACTTGATACCTGCTAGTATGACAGTCAGATTGGTTTCCCCTGTCAATGATGGTAATCTTGCATTCACGTCAAAGGAGATTGTTATGTACAGGATCGTTCTGGCTTGTGTCGCTCTTCTGTCAGTCGCTGGCTCTGTTGTTGCTGCAGAGCGTCCGGTAGCACCAAACGGGATTTCCTTCTATCCGGACTACATGTCGTGGAAGGTCGTTGCGCCCTCCTATCGGGAGGACAAGGGGCAGTTGCGCATCATAACAGGTAACGACATTGCGGTCGCGGCACTGCATGCGGGCACCAAGCCGCTCCCCGATGGCAGTGTGCTCGCCAAGGTGGCGTGGAAGGCAGAGAAACATCCATCCTTTCCGGTCGCCACCGTACCGGGTGCGTTTGCCCAGGTCGAGTTCATGGTGAAGGATGCCAAGAAGTACCAGGCGACCGGCGGCTGGGGGTTCGCGCGTTTCGTCGGAAACGATCTGAAGCCCTATGGAAAGGACGCCTCCTTTGTCGGCGAGTGTTTCGGTTGCCACACCCCGGTGGCAAACAACGATTACCTCTTTACCCATATCGTAAAGACACCCTGAACGAGCCCTCTGGCTAAGGCGAGGTGCCTGATCAGTAAAACAAAAAGTAAAAACAAAAGGCCTCCGAGGTTGCCAAACCCGGAGGCCTTTTTTGCCTGCTCGGCAAAGCTACCTGCGCAACCGTGGCCTGGCTATGCCTTGGGATCTCCACTAGTCAGGAATTGATCCAATTGTTCTTTCACATGGGGCACACTATCCTCCTGAGTCGTCGGGACCTGGGGCAGATTGACAAGGGTAGCGAGTGAAATAAGGCTCTTCTGATACTTCGAGAGGGGCTCCTTTTTCTGCACCAGGGAAGCCGCGACTGTATCTACCGGACCTTTTGAGGGCGCAGCCAGTGACGTTGGTGCATCGTCCCTGAAGCTGCCGGTGAAGAGGTGCTCGAAAGTATTGGCGGTGGCGTCCCTCTTGGTCAGGAACGTCGGCAGGTCGAAGATCTTCTTGGTCGTGGCAAGTAACGAAGTGTGATCGTAGACCGTGTGGTCGACGACACCTTTGCCGACCAGTGGGGAAATCAGCACCGCGGGGACTCTGACGCCGAGCCTCTGAAAGTTGAAAAAGGGAGTTATCGGAGTGTACCCCCCCGGATCGTAGGACTCAGCGAAGGGCGGCGGAACATGGTCATAGAAACCGCCATGCTCGTCATAAAGGACGACGAACAGGCATTGCCTCCAGACGGCGTCGTTCTTTCGAAGCGTATTGTAGACGTCGGCAATGAGAGCCTCGCCATCTCTCACATCGTGAGGCGGATGCTGGTCATTGGCTGCCGGGTCATTGAAATACGCCGGCTCGATAAAGGAGTAGTTCGGCAGTGTCCCGTTTTCCACGTCCTGCTGGAAATGGGAGAAATGCTGGAAACACTCCTTGTGGCGGTGCAGATTGGTTAACGCCAGGGATTGCGGGAAGTCGTGGTAATAAATCGACCAGGTCTGGCCATTATCCATGATGTTTTCGTAGATGGTCCGCATGCCGTAGGTGGAAAACCCTATCTCGTCTTTCACGGCTTCCAGGCTGGTGGGGCTGTCGACATGGCCGTTGGAGGTTGCGGCGTGCACGAAGAAGCGGTTTGGCCAGGTCGGCCCCGGGACCGAGCAGAACCAATGGTCGCAAAGGACGAAATTTTGCGCCAGGGTACTGAGAACCGGCAACTGACTGATGGGATCGAAGCATCCCATGATTCGTTTGCCGGCCTCTATGCCGATGGGCACTCCCTTATGATCGGGAGCTTGCGAGTAGCTTAAGACAAAACCGTCGTTGCTGGCGACCGGCGGGGCCGGTTCTGACAGTTGCCCGAAGAGCTGGACTATGACATCCGGATACTCATGATTGGGATCCGGATCGGCGATGTATCCGTCGCTGCCGTGCATTTTACTGACCGAGACAGTGGCGACATCTCCCTGCCCGAGCAGCGTTGGATCGGTCGGAATGGTTTCATCACCGTTCAGCCCCTCGATGTTGGGGTTTTGCTGCTTCAAGAATCCAAGCATCGAGTCAAAGGAGCGGTTTTCCATCATGAGGACTACGATATGCTCGATAGAATAAGGGTTGTCGGCCATCGCGATCTCCTTTTCCAGGTGAAATGGGGGATAACAGTCACTTGGGAGGACAAACAACCGAAGGGAGTCCTTCCGCCGCGATCCCGGAAACTTGGGTGCAGAAGATAGAGTACAACCCGAGATAGGTGGTGAATTTGTGGTCTATCTTCACATCGTAGAGTATGCTCGCGTTTCCCCCTGCATTTTTCAGGGCACTTTGCACCGCAGAGTCGATGCTGCTATCGCCGGAGGCATACAAGCCCAATAGGTTTGTTGAGCATACTTCTCCCGTCGAATGGCCGATAAGCTTATAAGGGATCTTCAGGTAATTAAGATCACCGTAGGCCCAGGGACGCGGATAGCTGCTGTCACTTTTGATGTCGGAATAGAGCACCCCCTTGGGCTGAAGAGCACATGCGGCCAGGGTACTTCCTAGCACCACCGCCATGAACAGCTTTGCCTTCATAATAGCCTCCTTGCACCACCATTTTCCCGACGGCCCGCCTGAAACACCCCTGCCGCAACGAACTGCTCACTCCTGGCCCATCGCCTCAGCGCGGTCGCCTGGTTGGACACCCGGGTCCGCACTGCCGGCAATCCAATGAGCCCAGGCTAACACGCCTTTTCAGGTATACACGCTGACGAGGACATGTCAAGAAGCGCACAGTCCGGCATAAGGGCGGGCAGACTGAACATCATGCGCCAATCACGTGCTGCCGGGGGAGAAGAACGGGGGGAAACCGAACGGCATTTCAGGCCGTGGCAAAATATCTTTTCTGGAACCAGAAAGCCACGTTGACCAGCCCGATCATGACGGGCACCTCCACCAGTGGTCCGATGACCGCGGCGAAGGCCGCACCGGAATTGAGCCCGAAGACCGCCACAGCCACGGCTATGGCCAGCTCGAAGTTGTTGCTGGCGGCGGTGAAGGCGAGGGTGGTGGTCTTGGAGTAGTCGGCGCCCAGGCGCTTCCCCATCCAGAAGGAGACCAGGAACATCACCACGAAGTAGATCAGCATCGGGATCGCGATGCGGACCACGTCCAGTGGCAGCTGCACGATGAGGTTACCCTTCAGGCTGAACATGACGACGATGGTGAAAAGGAGCGCGATCAGGGTGATGGGGCCGATGCGCGGCACGACCTCGCGGTGGTAGCGCTCGACTCCCATCCGCTTCACGCCGATGAAGCGCGTCAGCGCGCCCGCCAGGCAGGGGACCCCCAGGTAGATGAAGACGCTTTGGGCGATCTGGGAGATGCTGACCTCCACGAGGCTCCCGGTAAGCCCGAAGTAGGGAGGCAGCACCGTGATGAAGAACCAGGCGTAGACGCTGTAGAACAGGACCTGGAACACGCTGTTGAAGGCGACCAGCCCGGCCGCGTACTCGGTGTTTCCCTTGGCCAGGTCGTTCCAGACGATGACCATGGCGATGCAGCGGGCGAGCCCGATCATGATGAGCCCAACCATGTACTCAGGCTTGTCGGGCAGCAGGGTGATGGCGAGCACGAACATGAGCACGGGACCGATCAGCCAGTTCTGTATCAGCGACAGACCCAGGATCTTCTTGTTGCGGAAGACCTCCGGCATTTCCTCGTACTTCACCTTGGCAAACGGTGGATACATCATCAGGATCAGGCCGATGGCGATCGGGATGTTGGTCGTGCCGACCTGGAAGGAGTTGATGAAGGTTTCGGTGCCGGGAACGAAGCATCCCAGTCCGATCCCCAGCGCCATGGCGGCAAAGATCCAGAGGGTGAGCCAGCGGTCGAGGAAAGAAAGTTTTTTCGTGATGCCTGAGGTCATGAAAGTTCTCCGTTGCGCAGGTATTCCACGAGTTTGTGCCGGATCTCGTCGCGCACCTTGCGGAACTCCTCCATGACCTCCTCATCGCTGCCGGTGGTCCTGGAAGGGTCGCTGAACCCCAGGTGCACCCGCTGCACGCCTCCGAAGAAGAGGGGGCACTTCTCGTTGGCGTCGCCGCAGAGGGTGATCACGTAGTCGAATTGCTCCCCCGCGAACTCGTCCAGGACCTTGGAGCGGTGCCCCGAGAGATCGATGCCGATCTCCCTCATGACTTCGACCGCCTTCGCGTTGACAGAAGTGGCTTCCGTCCCGGCTGAAAAGGCCTCGAAAGAACCTCGAAGGTCGTGATTGACGATCCCTTCCGCCATCTGGGAGCGGCAGGAGTTGTGGGTACAAAGGAAGAGGGCTCTTTTCTTGGCGATCACGTCTTTCTCCTTGTAATATTTGCCTGAGCGGATATAGTTGGGCAAATTTTTTTAGTTGCAGCGGTCGTCCTGGCAGAGCGTGCCGAGACAGGTACGATCGGCAACCGCTGCAGGTTGTGCGCTGAGGTTCAGTTTCAGGAAATCCAGCAACTCTTTCTGAAAGATGCTGTTCCCGGAAGCGATGGAGTAATACATCCAGAGTCCGGAGCGCCGGTCGTTGACCAAACCGGACTTTCTCAGGTAGGCCAGATGACGGGACACCGTCGATTGCGGTAGTTTGACAGCGGAAATGATGTCGCAGACGCACAGCTCTTGCTGAGCGAGGAGCAGAGCCATTATCCGGAGGCGCGTTTCATCTGCGAGTGCTTTGAATATGGTGGCTGGTACTTTCATAGCCAAAGCATATCTGCATAAGCGGATATAGTCAAGCTGAAATGTCTGCCTTGGGGACTTGGCCTTGTTACCTTTGCGCTGCACGGGCGTCGGAGTGTAAGGGGCGGGGGAGCGGGCGCTTGCGGGCTGGGGAGAGGAACCGGTTGAAACCCGCCCGTAAAAGAGGTACGGTGAACCATGGGAAACGACGCTGCTGCACAACGAAAGCTTTACCACACGGCGCACCTGCTGGCCATCGCGACCATATATTACAACCTCGTTGAGGGAGTGGTCTCCGTTTGGGCCGGTGAAGCGGACGAGACCCTGGCGCTGTTCGGCTTCGGTGTCGACTCCTTCATCGAGGTAGTTTCTGCCATTGGCGTCTGGCACATGATCCGCAGGGTTAGAGCAAATCGCGGGGAGACCAGGGACGACTTTGAGCAAAGGGCGCTCAGGATCACCGGCGGCTCCTTTTACCTGCTGGCGGCCGGATTATTTATCATGGCTGTTACGAGCATCTATCAGCAGCACAAACCGGTGACCACGCGCTGGGGCATAGTAATTTCCCTGCTTTCCATTTCCTTCATGTGGATCCTGATTCACTACAAGACGAAGGTCGGCATGGCATTGAACTCAGCCGCCATCTTGGCGGACGCCGCCTGTTCGCGTGCCTGTGTCTATCTGTCGGTGGTTTTGCTCGTGGCGAGTGTCGGCTACGAGTTGACCGGCATCGGCTATCTCGATGCTCTGGGAGCGCTCCTCATTGCCTGGTTTGCCGGGAAAGAGGGGAGGGAGGCGCTTGGGAAGGCGAAAGACAAGAATTTCTCCTGCAGCTGCTGCTCGAAATAATCCCTCAGTGTCTCTTCACTACCCAGCAAAATACCTTTCAAGTTGACCGGCAGCCATTGATTTTCAGGTTACCCGTGCCGCGGGCCGGTATTTTTTGCTGTTTTTTCCCGCCGTTTTGTGGCTAATTGGGGTGGCTGGATTTTATCGATTGAGAAGGAAAGGAAGGCTCATGGCATCTTTGGATTTTGAGCAGGAAAAAATCGCTTTCAGGAAATTCTACGAAACCAACCACAAGCAGTTCGTCGCTGCCAAGAACGCCTATATCGGTATCATGAGAACCCTCATCAAGCAGTTAGAGGTGGCCGAGGTCACCAAGATCGAGGGGCGGGTCAAGGACCAGGAAGAGTGCATCAGGAAGTTCCAGCGCAAATACCAGAGCAAACTAGAAGCTGACGAGCAACCCTATGAGATCAAGGACTTCATCTCTGACCTGATCGGCATCCGGATCGTTTGTCTTTATGAGGACCAGGTGGCCGTCGTGTCGGAGCTGCTGCAGCGACACTTCAGGATCATCAACCTGACTGACAAAACCTCCGCCGTCGAGAGCACCGAGGACTCCTTCGGGTACAAGGGAGTGCACATGGACCTCGCTCTGAACGAAGGGATGGCCTCCCTGCCGAAATATCTGGAGCAGGTGGACGGATGCTTCGAGGTGCAGATCAGGTCCCTGATCCAGGATGCCTGGAGCAGGCTGGACCACAAGATCAAATACAAGAAATCGATTCCCGTCGATCTCAAGCGCAGGATCAGCGTGCTCTCAGCACTCTTCGAGCTGGCCGACCGCGAGTTCAAGGAAATCCGCAACGCGACGACGGACCTGATACAGCAGGCCACGGTGGCGCCGATCAGCGAGCCCCTCGATGACTCCCTCGGGGCTCCCGGACAACCGGTCGCCGCGGCGAGTTCACGAGCGGTAAACGCCTTCAACTTTCTCCGTGTCGCGGGCCATTTCTTCCGGGATTTCAAGTTCGAGGACAACAAGGTCGACGATTTCGTACAGGACATACTGGTACACGACAGCAGTTTCCAAAGGTCCGACCTGCACAGAAGCCTGTTCGAGAATTTGAAGACCGTCAGGGAGTATCGGGAACAGGTCGTGACAGAGAACCCCGACAAGAACTTCAGTCCCTATGCTTCCATACGGCATTGCCTGTTCCTGCTGGACCAGGAAAAATTCACCCGCATACTGTCCCGGAGGAACCGGGAGCGCTTTGCGAGCTGGCTAAAGGCCTCTCGGGCCCAGTCTGAGTCGGACCTTTGAACCGGTGCGGCTTGGCTTAGGCTCTTACTGGACGCCCCCTCTGCGTTGCTGCACTGCCGGGCGGCCCGGTCGGCTGGCATTTTTACGGGACTTTTTATGAACTGGATCACCATTTTCGGCATCGCGCTGGCCCTGGCCATGGACGCTTTCGCCGTGGCTTTGGCCGCAGGTGCCGTGCTCAATCCTCTTACGGGACGCCATCTTTTCCGTCTGGGTTTTCATTTCGGATTGTTCCAGGCCCTCATGCCTATCGCAGGCTGGCTGGTCGGGATGACGGTGCAAAAATGGATCTCGGCGTACGATCACTGGATCGCCTTCGTGCTGCTCGCCTTTGTCGGCGGCAGGATGATCTGGGAAGCTTTTGGCGAGCGGGAGGAAAAAGCGCTCTCCGACCCGACCCGCGGGCTCACCATGGTCGTCTTGTCGGTTGCCACCAGCATCGACGCTTTAGCTGCTGGCCTCTCTCTCGCCATGCTCAACGTCAGTGTGTGGCTCCCTGCGGCGGTCATCGGCCTGGTCGCGGGGGTACTTACCGTGCTCGGCATGCTTTTGGGCCGGCGCCTGGGGGGCAGTTGGGGCAAGAGCGTGGAAATCTGCGGCGGGATAGTGCTTTGTGCCATAGGGTTGAAGATCCTCCTCGATGCAACTCTTCTTAAGTGAATCCTCCCTGCTTGCGCTTGTCCAAGATCAAATTCCCATGATGCATTGACTCAGCTTGAGAATACCCCTGGCGAAGGAGCTGGTCTCGATTTTGGAAAAACTTTCGAAGAGCAGCTCGCTATCGACCGGCCTGTCCGGGTCTACCATCAGGGCGATCGGCTCCAGCCCTTCGGTCCAGTCGCTTTCCTCCAAAGAGGCATCCGGTTCATAGCGGCAAAGCCTCGCACCATGGTCATCGGCCAGGCAGGCGAGATGGCTGGCAAGGTCCTCGACCGGCTCGAACCTACGCTCTTCGCCACGTCCGTAAAGCCCCGCGTGTTCCGCCAGCAGGGAGGTGCGCACCCCGCGGATGGCAGCCACCAGCTCCGGCTGCCCGGCCGGGTTCTCCGCCTCCCAACTCAGGTTCAGTTCCGTATCGAGCCCCATGCTGCGGTTGGTGGCATTGGCGGAACCGACCGTGAGGAACCTGTCGTCCACCAGCAGCAGCTTGGAATGAATGAAGGTCATCCGGCGCTTGCCGTCGTCTTCCAGGACCGTGGAAGAATAGACCCCCAGGCTGTGGCCGGTTTTTTCCGCGACCTGCTGCAGGGAGCGCAGCATCTTTACCTGGGGCAGCCCCAGGAAGAGTTCCTCGGTGAGCGGGAGCCGGTCAGGCAGTATCATGATGATCTGGAGCGGCGGGCGGCCGGGCGCCGTCATCCGGGCGACCAGGGACCAGTAAATGGCCTGAGAACTGAAGTATTGGTTTTCCAGGTAAATGAGCTGGTTTGCCGACATGATGGCATCGATGAACAGGCGGCGGATCTCGTGGATCCCTTTTTGCCCGATGCTGTCGACGCGCGCCTGGGTCCGGCTCACCGCGACCCGATGCGTCGGGAGGGGGAACGCCTGCGCCGCCTCCAATGGGATCTGGCTGCGGGCTGCGGGAAGTTTCAGCGCCTCTCCTCCGGAATCAAGCCAGCGCCTGGTGAACAGGTCGGAAAGCACCCTGACGACCGGGCCGGTCGCATAGGACTGGATGTCGTGGTAGGCGCCGTAAATGCTCCCCTCCAGGTCAGTCCTCTCCGTGTTGTCCTTCAGATGGCGGCGGTCGTCCCAGCGGTTGGAACAGATATCGATCCCTCCGACAAAGGCGATTTTGCCATCAACAACGGCGAATTTCTGATGATGTGTAGCGCCGGTCGCATGCACACTGTCAAAACGAAAATGAATGCGCTCGTTGGTAGTCCAGTCAAAGATGAAGTCCTGAAACCACTCCCGCTCCATTGAGAAGACGGCGTTGAAATCCCACGCCAGGATGTAAATCTCCAATTGCGGCGTCCTCTGGCACAGATCCTCCAGAAAGGGCAGGAAGCCTACATCCAGTGCGGCGTGTTCCGCCTCTTCCCCGCGCAGTAGGCGCACCTCGGAATCGAACTGCCACCCCGAGAGCAGGATGTAGCGACGTGCCGTGCTGGCGGCATGATAGAAGGCCCGGTAGTATTCACAGGCATCGATCAGCACCCCGGACTCCTGGGCCTGATAGATCCCCATGCAGTTTGAGCCAGGCTTAAGTATGCTCATGGCAACTCCAAAGTGACGATAAGCGGCAGATGGTCCGAAGCCAGCCTGGTGAGCGGGGTCCTCGGTACCGTGATGGAACGGACCTTGAGATCAGGGGTAATAAAAAGATGGTCGATGCGCATGAAGGGAAGCTGCACCGGCCAGGTTCCCTTCAGGCGCCAGCCTTTGAGGCCCCTCTGAGCGTCGCCCAGGCGCCGCGTTATGCGCCGGTAGGCCGAGGAGCCCGGGAGGGCGTTGAAGTCGCCGCACAGTACGGCGGGCGTGCGGAACTCGGGGTTCCCGAGCCATTCCGGGCCGGTGATGCAATCGGCCTGCAGGTTGCGCTCGCGTTTGTCGAGCCCGAAGTGGCTGGTCAGCACCTGGATCTTGCTCCCCTCCAGTTCCACCTCCACCCACAGGGCGCCGCGGCGCTCGAGAAAAGGGTGCAGCGGTTGCGTCGGAAGCGCGCCGGCCTGAATCAGGCGCACCCGCGAGCGGCTCAAGACGGCGTTGCCGTAGCCCCCCTCCTCAACCTGCAGGGAGGGATGAAAATGAAAGGACATCTTCAGCGTCATGGCAATGAGATCGGCCTGGTCGATCATGTCGCTGCGGCTCAGGCCGGCATCCAGTTCCTGCAAGGCGACCACGTCCGGCCGATACCGGGCGATGACCTCTGCGATCCGCAGAGGGGAGATCCGGCCGTCCGTGCCGACGCAGCTGTGGACGTTGTAGGTCATCACGGAAAAGGTTTTTGACATGTCTGTCGCTTATCTGGTGTTGAAATGAAGGACGTCTTGTCAGTGTGAGTGGTTCTGTAAGGGTACCGAGCGCGGCTGGCCGTGTCAATTGAGGGTGGGGTAACTACTGGCGCCGGCACGGGTTCCATTGCCGATGCCGGATTTTCAAGGTACTGCGCCGCCAAGGGCGGAGCCGCTCAGCCATGAGCGGCCCCGCTTTGGAAATGCCCAACCCCGACAGTCCGTAGCTCTTGCCCGGACGTTTGAGCTATTTAGTACGCATCATGGCCTCTGTGCACGTGGTGCTCCCCTTCACCTGTCTGGTACAGTAAAAGGTCCTCCCCTGGCAGGTAGCTGTCCAGGTGTCGTTATAATAGCCAATTTGTTCGTCGTGAATGGCTATTGTGTCCGGCGAACAGCCAGTGAGGCCTGCAGATACGGCGGGCAGATTTCCCATGACAGCGCTACACCCCATCATAACAAAGCCAGCGGCGCAAATAAGTACGGCACTAAATGATTTCCTCATGACTCCTCCCGATTTGGTAGTGTATCAATTACTTACCCAGAACCTTCTTGACCTCACCGAGCTTTCCCTGAACCTTGCCGGCTATCCTTTCACCGACACCTGAAGCTTGCAACTTCGGATTATCGGTGATTTTACCGGCCATTTCCTTGAGTTTGCCCTTCGCTTCGTGAAACGTGCCTTCCACTTTGTCCTGCGAACTGGATTTCATGATATTCCTCCGTCTGGGTTCCCTTTTGCCTTTCATGGTACGCTGGATGCGCATAACTCGGCTGTTGCAGAAGACACGCCCGTGCCTTTGTTCTGCAGGGAAGTTAAAGAGCAATATGCGCGCCACAAAGGTCGTGCGCCTGTCGCGCCAGCAACTACCTGATCGTAAAGGGTTACAGTGAGAGGGGAGGCTGCAGGGAAAGAGGGCGGTCGGCGGCGAAATCCGTCAGGTTTGGCATAACTACCATATATGGACGTAGTGCTGCTGCCCGAAGGAAAAGGCGCACCTGCAATCAGGGAGTCTGTCCGGACATTGGCACGATAAATTTGGCACTCGATTTCCGCGGGATTGCGGGGTCACCGGCCTCGGGGCCCGGGAAAGGAAACGAGAGGGTGCGCAGGTGGCTTACGACCATGCGCAGCGGCTTCAGGAAGCCGAGCAGGGACACCGCCCCCAATACGGAGAGGGCGGAGATGACTTCCGGGGAACTGAGCAGCGCGATTTCCAGCGGCCCTCTCAGCCTGCTTGCCGTCAGGGTATACACGCCGACCAGAGGCATGCTGCCCAAAAAGGTGCTGGCGGCGAAGAGGACGGGGCGCACCCGAACGGCCCCGCAGTACAGGTTGATGAGCGGGCTGGGAATCCAGGGAGAGCAGCGCAGCAGCACCAGCATGACAAACTGGCTGCCGACCTTTATCTTGCTGAGCGACCGCTGGGGCGTGATGGTCTTCCGGAAGAAAAGGAATGCTGTCGCAGAGCCCATGGTGGTGGCAAGCACGGCAATGATGGTTCCCGGTACGGCACCGTACAGGTATCCGGCTGCAAGGCAGAAAAGTGGGTTGGTCGGGGCGGAAAAGAACACCGTGAGCGCGAACAGCAAAATGAAGACGCCGATGCCGGGGAGCAGGGAGCAAGAGAACGGCTGCACCGAGATGCCCGTTACCGGCAGCAACGCCCAAAGCCGAGGGCCACACATGCTGTAAAGGACGATGCCAGCCAGTACGACGAGCAAGTACCCCGCCAGGAGCTGTCTTGATTTGTTGCCGGTCATGTGGTTTTCCTTTCCTTTACTCCGTCGCTAGCTGCCGGGGATCAATTACCCCAGGGACTTTCGCAAAGTCTGCCGTCATGCCAGATATCGCTTCAGTCCTGAGTCGAACTGATCGGCATTGAACCAGGCGTTTAAACCCTCCAGCAGGTTGCTCGGTACGCCGGCCGCCTTGAGCCTCAGATTGCCTAACCCATGCTCCTGCAACGGCTCCCTGGCCGCCTCCTTAAGCATGCGGGTGACCTCCTCTGCCGTGAGCGGGTGGCTGAACAGGTAGCCCTGCATGACCGGGCAGCCATGGAGCTTGAGAAAGGCTCGCTGCTCATAGGTTTCAACTCCCTCGGCGAGCACTTCGAGGTCGAGGTTACGCGCCAGGGCAATGATCGCCGTGACGATCGCGGCATTGTTGCGGTTGGTGGTCACATCGACGATGAACGACTGATCGATTTTCAACATGTCGAGAGGGAATCGCTGCAGATAGCTGAGCGACGAATAACCTGTTCCGAAATCATCGATGGATAACTTAAGTCCCATCCGTTTCAGGGCATGCAGCGTCTCCGTGGTCTCGTCGGCATTGGTCATGAGGACGCTTTCGGTAAGCTCCAGTTCCAGATACGCAGGATCGATGCCTGAGGATTCCAGGACTTCCTGCACCATGGCATGCAGTTTGTTCTGCATGAAATCGCGACCGGAAAGGTTGACTGCCACGCGGACGGGAACTGTGCCAGTATCTTCCCAGGACTTTATCTGCCTGCACACGGCTGTCAGCACCCATTTGTCAATGGCGGTGATCAATCCGCTCTCCTCTGCCAACGGGATGAAAACGACGGGATGGATCAGGCCCCGGACGGGATGCTGCCAGCGTATGAGGGCCTCTACGGCCACCATCCTGCCGCTGCCGGTGTCGATCTGGGGCTGGTAGTACATTTCGAACTCGCCACGTTCCAGGGCCTTGCGCAGCTCTCCTTCCAGGGCCAGGCGCTCCATGGAGGAAGCATTCATGGAATGGGCGTAGAACTGGAAGTTGTTGCCCCCGAGGGCCTTGGCGTGATACATGGCCGAGTCCGCGTTCTTTATCAAACAAAGCGAGTTGACGCCGTCGTCGGGAAAAAGGCTGATGCCGAGGCTTGCCGTCAGGGCCACCTCGTGGCCGAACAGGTCCATCGGCTTTTCTATCTCTTCCAGAATGCGGCGCGCCACCTTGGAGGCATCTTCGTCTGAAGAGATGTTCTGAAGGACGATGGTGAATTCGTCTCCCCCCAGCCTCGAAATGGAGTTGAAGCCGTCAGCCAGCGCATTGCGGGCAATGAAATCGTTGTTGCGCAGGCCGAATTTCAGCCGCTCGGCGATCTGCTTCAAAAGCAGGTCCCCTGCGTCATGCCCGAGGGTGTCGTTGATCACCTTGAAGCGATCCAGGTCCATGAAGATGAGCGCCAGCTTGCCATCGGACGCGACAGCCGTTGAAATGGCGCTGTCCAGGTTTTCATTGAAATGCAGCCGGTTGGCGAGGCCGGTGAGGATGTCATAATAGGCAAGGGAACGGATCTGGTTTTCGGACAGTTTGCGCTCGGTGATGTCCTGGATGGTGCCCGACAACCGAAGCACATTGCTTTTGTCGCAGGTCATTTCAGCTTCCACATGGACAAAACGCTCGCAGTCGCCATTGATCAGGATTTTGGAGTCAATCCCGAAAGGATTTCCCGACCGTACCGTTTCCTCAAAGGCAGATTGGATGAATTTCCTGTCCAGGGGATGGAAAAGACCCATGAAGGAGTGCAGGTTCCCGAAATTCTGCATGACGGGCTGGTCGAAGATCTTGCCGATCATCTTGGAAAATATGAAGGCATCCTCGTCCATGATCCATTCCCAGCTTCCCAGGCGTGAAACCTGCTGGGCGTGTTTGAGCTTGGCCTCGCTGGAATGGAGGTCCTTGAACGCCTGGTTGGTCCTGGCGATATATTTGGCCCGGTAGCTCAGTATCTGCCAGTTGATGGGTTTAATGATGAAGTCGGTGGCTCCGGCATCGTAGGCTTCCTGGATCGATTCGTGGTCGTCCAGGCCGGTCATCATCAATACGGCGCAGGGGTGGTCTCCGGAGAGGGTGTTGATGTGCTTGCAGACGCTGAAGCCATCGATTCCGGGCATCAGTACGTCGAGCAGGATCAGGTCCGGCATGGAGTGTTCGATCGCTGCGATCGCCTGATAACCGTCCTCGGCCTCTTCCACGAGGAATCCGGCCTGCTCCAGGGTTCCTCGGGCGAGCAGGCGGATGGTCGGTTCGTCATCCACCACCAAAGCCCTTTGTTTCACGCTGCTAACGGTCATGTTTGCCATTGCCGATCTCCCTGCTGAAATGGCCCGCTGACTCCGACCAGTGTCTGTAGTTCATTACCTTCCCAAGCCGCGTCTCGCCTGCATCATTAGATGAAGGCGTACAGCGCCTCTTTGGCCTCCATGAACCGCTCGTCAATCTGTTGCAGCAGTTCGGCCGCGCCCTCGGTGGAATCATTGTGGGCCAGATATTCGAGTTTCTTGCACAACTCGGCCAGTGTGGTCGCCCCGAGGACGGCGCTGCTGGACTTGAAATTGTGGGCGAGGAACCGGATTTTGCCGGTATCGCCCTCGTGCAATGCCCGGAGCGTATTTTCGTGGAAGTCGGGGAATCCGCTGACGAACCGGTCTATGACCGTCTCCAGGAAATCGGGGCCGCTGTCTCGCCGAATGGCCTTGATCGATTCGATTGCCTGCCAGTTGATCACCGGCGAGCGTTCCTCCGTTTGACTTTGAGCCTGGTCGGCTTCCACTGGCAGCCTTTGCGCGGGGCGTTTTGCGTCGCCGGCGAGCCAGTGCAGTAAGACCTGGTGCAACTGCTGCAAGGAAAACGGCTTCGCCAGGTAATCATCCATGCCGGCCGTGAGGCACTTTTCACGGTCGCCCAGAAAGGCGTTCGCGGTGAGAGCGACAATCTTCAGCCTGGGACCTTTGGCTCCCGGTGCCGACTGAGCCGCCTGCTGCTCGCGCCGGCGGATGATCCGGGTCACTTGGTAACCGTCCATGTCGGGCATCTGGCAATCCATCAGGACCAGGTCGTAGTCTTGCGCTGCCAATGCCTCGAGCGCTTGCGACCCCGAGGAGGCCAGAGTCGTGCTGCAGCCGAAATAATTGAGCATTTCCACGCAAAGGTCCTGATTGACGGGATTGTCCTCAACGACCAGGACACGCGCCCAGTTCAAGGTATGCCCGGCCAACGGTTGCGGCGTTTCTGCCTGGGCGACGGTCGCGACACCGGCGGCACAAACGGCGAACTGGGCGGTGAACCAGAAGGTGGAGCCCCTCCCTTTTTCACTGTCAACGCCGATAGCGCCGCCCATGAGTTCACTGAGATGTTTGGCTATGGCCAACCCCAGCCCGGTGCCGCCATACTTGCGCGTCGTGGAGCTGTCGGCCTGGGCAAAATTATTGAAAATGTTGGTCAGAGAAGCTGCAGCTATTCCGATGCCGGTGTCTCTCACCTCGCAACGCAGCAGTAAAGAGTTGTTTTTCAGCTCCCTCACGGTGACCGCCACGAAGATCCTGCCCGAATCGGTGAACTTTATGGCGTTACTGATCAGATTGTTCATGATTTGGACGAATCGGGAAGGGTCTCCGACCAGGACCGGCGGCAGGTCCTCCCCGATGCTGCATTCCAGGGCAAGGCCCTTCTGGTTGACCTTGTTGACGAACAAATCGATCGATGACTTGATGGCTTCCCGGGGATCGAACGGCACGCTCTCCAGATCGGTGCGGCCGGCCTCGATCTTGGAAAGGTCCAAGATGTCGTTGATGATGGAGAGCAGCAACTCGCTGGAGTTGTGAATCGCTTCCGCATATTTGGTCTGGGTCGGAGACAGGCTGGTTTTAAGCAGCAAATCATTCATGCCGATGATGCCGTTCATGGGGGTGCGGATTTCATGACTCATGTTAGCGAGGAACCGGGATTTCGCGTAATTGGAGGCCTCTGCGTCCACGAGCTGGGTCTTTAAAACCAGATTCTTGGTATTGGTCCTGAAAATGAAGATCGTACTGCCAGCCACAAATATGGAGAGCAGCGCAAGGGCAAGGGGGATGCGCCAGGGCGAGCCGAATCCGTTCACGTCGGCATCGGGGAAAACGGCAATCAGAGTCAGGGGGGTTTTGCCTATGGGGAGCCGTAAGGCGACTTTGCCCGTGCCCGCACTCGTTGCGCTCGCCAGCTTAAAGAAGTGGAAATTTTCCTTTGGTAACGATGAGGAGCGCAAAAGGGAGAGCACTGCGGCCGACAACGGATTTTTTTCCGTTATGCCGATCAGAGACTTGTTCGCCTCCAGAAAATAGTCCCTGGTGTCCCGGACCGACAGATTTTGCACGTAGTGTTCATAGAGCGTCGTGCTGGAAACCACCGCAACGAGGTGGCCTGTGTAGGTCCCCTTGTAGAAAAGGGGCATGTCAAGCCCAAGCTCAGGGCTCTTCTTGCTGGTATCGACGGTTATCGTGATGACATCCCGCCCGGCGGAGATATTCCTTTTCCTGACTTCTCGCCTGGTCTGCCCGGAATTGGATGTGTCCGCCAATACGGCACCCTTGGTGTCGTACAGCGTTACCCTGGAGAAGATCCGGTCGCCGTTGGCTTTCCGGTCGGCAATGAAGAATTTGAAGTAGGTCGATATGTCGACCAGGCTGCTGCCCAGGCCGTACTCCATCGACATGCCCAGGGCCCTGTTCTCGAAGTACACCGAGATCTCCCGGGCGTCCGCCAGATAGCGCAGATCGTTCTTGCGCTCGTCCAGGAAATGCTCGATGTTGTTGGCGTGCTTGGAGATGTCCTGTTTCAACTGCTTGACCAGTGATTCCTGCAGCCTGACCTGGGTGTCGTAACTGTTCAGGACTATGAAGACCAGATACGCCGCCAGGAGAATGCTGACAAAAAACCCCGCGATGCCCCAGTTGCGTTGGCTCGGAAAGATCCCTGAGTGTTTTGTTGTGGTGACTGGGGCCATGACTGATCCTGTGCGCAGGCTGCGACGTTGCTATTTGAAGAATGTCGGGTAAAAGTTCGGTGCAGACGGGTAATATTTTTTCACCACCTGCAGGTAGGTGCCGTCCTTTTTGCACTGCAGCAGGAATTTGTTGAATTCGGCGCGCAGTTTTGCGGAGTCCTTGGCAAAACCCGCCCCCATTTCCTGCAAAGGGGAAAGCGGTCCGATGATTTTGATTTTCCCGGGGTATTTTTTGAGGGCCAGCAGGGCGTCAGGCATTTCCATGACCGCCGTTTCGGACTCGCCCTTGATGACCGCCACGGAGAGATCATCCAGGGCCCCGGTGAAATTTTTAGTCCTGGACCCTTCCTCCTTGAGGTTGTACAAGTCGGGGTCGAGACAGGTGTTTTTGACCCCGAGGCAGGTCTTGCCCTTGGTCATCTTTTTGGTCCTGGCGATGTCCTTCTCCATGTTCCCGGAGGGCTTGATCGGTTTGAGCTTCGAGTTGGCCTGGGCGACCAGCATGATCTGGGTGGGGAAGGTGGGGCTCGAGAAATCGAGAATTTTCTGGCGCCAGACAAGGATGGTAAACCCGTTCGCCACGATGTCTCCCTTCACCGGCACGCTGTCCAGCAGCTCCACGTTGTCTTCGCTTGGCTTGACGTTTCGACCGATGAGGTCGGGAGTGACCATCTCCCAGGAGGTCTTGACGTACTCGTAGCGCACCCCGAGGTACCTGGCGAAGAGCTGGACCAGTTCCACGTCCATGCCGTCGCCGCTTCCCGTGACAAAGTTCGCATAAGGGACACCCAAATGCCGCAGCACCCCCGTTTTTTTGATCTCGTCAAGGTCCCGGCAATACACGGTCGAAACCGTGCAGATAATCGCAAGGGTGCTGAGTAACATGATTTTACACTGTCGGCCGAATCTTCTTGCGGGGTTCATGGCTGCCCTCCTGTTTCCTGTAGTTTCCAACCAGCTAATTTTGTACGGCCACTATTTTTCTGAAGAATTCCGGGAAATAATACGATGCGGTCGGGTAATATTTCTTGACCAGCCGTAAATACGTGCCGTTTCTTTTGATTTCCAGCAGGTACTTATTGAACGCCTCGCGCAGTCGCGGTGAGGTCTTGGGGAAGCCGACCGCCATGACCTGATTGGTGGAGATAGGGCCGATTATCTTGATCTTGCCGGGCCATTTCTCGAGCGCTATCAGCGCGTCGGGCACATCGAGGATGGACATTTCAGCTTCCTTGTTGATCAATGTAGGAGCTATTTCATTCAGGTTCCCACTGTGTTTGAGGACTATCGCCCCGGCCGACTCCAGATTGTAAAGATTGGGATCGAGACAGGTCTTCGGCAGAGTGAGCACCTTGCGATTTTTAAGAAGCGCCCTGGTCCGTTCAATATCCTTAGCTTCGCTCTTGGAAGGTTTGATTGGCTTTAAGGGTGAGTCCGCGCGCGCCACCAGCCAGATCTTGCTCGGGAAGGTCTGCTGAGAGGAATCTATTATGTCTTCACGCCAAGGCAGCATGGTGAAACCGTTAGCAATGAGATCGCCCCTGACGGAGACCTTTTCGCCCAGCACTGCCTGATTGTTAACCATGGTGACCTTTCTGCCGACAAGGTCCTCCACGACTGTCCCCCAATCGGCTTTGACGTACTCGTAACGCACCCCCAGTTGCTTGGCGAAACCCTTGATGATCTCCACGTCCATGCCGTCGTCGCTACCGGTTACAAAGTTGGCATAAGGAATCCCGAGGTGCCTGAGGACGCCCGCCGTTTTTATCTCCAGGAGATCGCCTCCCTGGCTGACGCCACCCCCCAAAACAATGGCAAGAATTAATGATGCAATTAAATGTTTTAGAAAAGTTGTCATTGACATGCCTGCCTTTGTCGCAGAAATTTTAGCCCTGAATTTACCCTCAGTGTCTGGGCACTGGCGGATCCTGCCCATGGTGGTCGGCCACGTTGCGAACCGTAAAAAGATGTGTGTCTTTAGTTACATAACATACCTCCAAGGGTTCCGGTACAAGCCTCAGAACGCAGAAAGGCCCGCCCCATCAATAAAACAGAAGGGCGGGCCAATAGATAATTCAGCCTTTTCGCCACTTCGACAGCCCCTCTGTCCATATAGGATAGGTAGCTTTGCGCGATCAGGTTCCCCTGATTTTGCCCTTTCGGTGGTTAGTATGATGGAGTTATAATACAACAATAAACAAAATGCAATTAAAAATAATGCGCATTGGTAATATTTTTTTATGTTTTATCAATTCAGATCTCCTTCCTGTCAATTGCAACCCTGGGGATTGGCACCGCTGTGAAATGATACGCGAGATTTATAAAAGCAGGTTATATGTCTAGAATTAAAGAGAAAATACACGGGAAGGGACGCTGGCGGGGGAGGGTGACTGAGGGCGTGGACTTATCACTGTGAGATAATCGCGTATCTCTTCAGGGGATCGTCTTTCCCATCAAAGCGAGATGCACCATCGTTTGACAGTACAGCTATTTCAAGGGTCAAAAACTGCCGAAAAAATGATACGGACTTTAACTCGGGTTCCGGTACCCATACTATCTGATGCCTCACCAGATTCAGTTTGTATTAGGTCAAGCAAACAGTTCACAGGATCCGTGATATACTGATTGACCTGAGCCCGACCATCGCCGCCGCTCAGCAAAGGTGTCGCAGAAGGGAAACCGTGCATCTTCCGCCATAACTTCTCCCTTGCCGGAAAAGGATGGATCATGGGCACAAATACCGAAGGGAGACACTATCTGGGAATCGACATCGGTTCGGTTTCGCTAAGCTATGTCCTGATCGACCAGAGCAAATCCATCCTGCAGAAAGGCTACCTGTTTCATCACGGCAACATTTACGGCCTATTGAAAGAGACTCTTGATGGGCTGGATTTGTCCCTCGTGCAACAGGTTGCCTTCAATCATAAAGCGTGCGACTTTTTCACTGCCGGGGTGAGCGTCAACGAGCAGGTTGCCCTGATCGAAGGGGCTCTTTTCCAGCAAGCCGATTTCGGCGGCATGTTCGTTATCGGCGGCGAGACGTTCGGCCTCATCCTGTTTGACGAACAAAACCATTACCGAAGGTATATCGCCAATTCCTCCTGCGCCGCGGGAACCGGAGGGTTCCTGGATCAGCAGGCAGAGCGGCTGGGACTGTCGGACAGCGCCGAGCTCAGCCTGCTTGCCGAGACCTTCAAGGGAACGCCGCCCAAAATAGCCACACGGTGCGCAGTTTTTGCCAAAACGGATCTGATCCACAGCCAGCAGCAGGGTTACTCCTTGGCGGCAATCTGCGCCGGCCTCTGCCAGGGGCTGGCCCACACCATTGCCGATACCCTGGTGAAGGGGGTCGCCCTACGCGGGCCGTTGCTCGCGGTAGGCGGGGTCAGCAAAAATCCGAAGGTCATGCAGTACCTAGCCGAGCTGATCGGTGCTCCCCTGGTGATTCCTCCTTTTTCCGCCCTCACCGGGGCCATCGGTTGCGCCCTGATGGCGCGCAGCAGGGCCCCGGACCTGGCCCGCAGGCAGCAATTCTCCTCCGAGACCCTGCTGAACCACCAGAATCAGACTAAACACTATTTCTTCGCCCCTCTCTCCCCGTGTCTCTCCCAGGTTCCCGACTTTGGCGCCCACCCCCGTTACCTTTTACACAACGTCGAGGTCGACCAGTATCAGGTACCCGCGCCCAAAGGGGCCGTCGCCGTCTACCTCGGCATCGACATCGGATCGACCAGCACCAAGGCTGTCGTCATGGCTGCCGGCGCAACCTGCCAGATTCTCTTCGGCCTCTATACCAGGACTCTCGGACAACCGATCAAGGCGACCCAAAGCCTGTTGCGCGTGCTCAGGGCGATTGAAGAGGAGCACGGGGTGCATTTCGACGTTTGCGGAGTCGGCACCACCGGCTCCGGGCGCAATTTCATTCAGAAAGTACTGAATGCGGATCAGGCCATCGATGAGATAACTACCCACGCCCGGGCCGCCTACGCCTTGAATCCCTTGGTAGACACCATCATCGAAATCGGCGGACAGGATGCTAAATTTACCGTCATGGAAAAGGGGAGGGTGACTTTTTCGGCGATGAATTACGTCTGCGCCGCGGGTACCGGGAGTTTTATCGAAGAACAGGCGAAGCGTCTCAATGTCGCGCTGGATGATTATGCCCAGCTGGCCATGGGCATACCCGCGCCGCTCACCAGTGACCGCTGTACGGTTTTCATGGAAAGGGACCTGAACCATTACTTAAGCCTTGGCTACCGGAAGGAGGAACTCCTGGCGGCGGCACTGCACTCGGTAACCGACAACTATCTCTCGAAGGTCGCCCGTCTCAATAAGATCGGCTCGGTGGTCTGCTTTCAGGGAGCCACCGCCAAAAACGCGGCACTGGTTGCCGCATTCGAGCAAAAACTGCGCAAAGCCATTTTCGTTTCACCCTACTGCCACCTGACCGGCGCGCTCGGGGTCTGCCTGCTGCTGCAGGATAAAGAGGTGCGACAGACCCGGTTTCGCGGGATCGATTTTTATCGGGAGACCCCGGTGGTCAGCGAGGAGGTCTGCGATCGGTGCAACAACCATTGCAAGCTGAACCGGATCACACTGGCGGATGAAAGTATCGCCTGGGGCTTTCTGTGCGGGCGGGAGGACGCCGATACCGGGCCCAGAGGCGCGGATCCGGCGGGCTATGACCTGCTGCGCAGCCGGCGCGGGGTTTTCGACCCGGCCACGGCGCAGTTGCGGCCGTGGCGCCGGCACTGGTCGAAAAAGGTATGGGGCTCGAGATCGAACTCGCGCTGACCCGGTTCAAAGAAAGCGTCGAGCTCAACATGCTGAACGTGCGGCATAAGCTCTTCGCCTTCCGCCAGGAGGAGCTGTCGCCCCGCAGGGGCAAAGGCGCCATCACGGTCGGCATTCCTGCGACGCTCTACCTGCTGGAGTGCCTTCCCTTCTGGAAGCTCTTTTTCGCGAAGCTGGGATACCGGGTGTATGTCTCGCCTCCCCGCGAGGACCTGCTGGAGAAAGGGACGGAGATCGCCGGCGCGGAGTTCTGCGCCCCGCTGTCGTACTTGCATGGCCATGCCCAGGAGGTGAGCCTGCACGCGGACTACCTGTTTCTTCCGGTCATGATCGAGGGGGGAGACGCCGGAGTACCCAAGTATTACTGCTATTATTCCAATTACGCGGTGGCCTTGCTGCGCAACAACGCCGCCCTGCAGTTGGAGCCTAGATGCCTGGCGCCGCTGATCGATTTCTCCAAACCCGCCATTCACAATGTGCAGCAGATCTACGAGAGCCTCCCCCAGGAACTGCGCTTCATCCAGACGCCGGGCGAGATCCTGGAAGCCTATACCCAGGCCTGGGGCTGGTTCACGGCTCGCAAGACCCTGCTGGTCGACATCTTCCTGCAGCAGCGCAAACAGGTCGGCAACCTCGCCGTGGTCCTGCTGGGGCGGCCCTACGTCATCATGGATCCGGTTTTGAACAAGAACGTCCCGGGAAAATTCAACGAACTTGGGCTGCAGACCTTCTTTCAGGACATGCTGCCCCGCCTGGAGCCCGGTGCCGACAGCCCCGGAAGGGAATTCCTCGACTGGAACCACTGGAAGTACGGGGCGCACATCCTGGAGGCGGCCGAGTACGTGGGACAGAGCCCGGGCCTGTATCCGGTCTATCTGTCCGCCTTCAAATGCTCGCCCGACGCCTTTGTGCTCAATTACTTCAAGGAGATCATGGACGCCTATGGCAAGCCCTACCTGATTTTGCAGATCGATGAACACGGCTCCGCGGTCGGCTATGAAACCCGCATCGAATCGGTCGTGGAAACCTTCCGTAACCATTTCCGACAAAACGCTCCGCCCCCCCGGCGAGCGCGGCAGCACCGCGTCTCCAAGCTCCCCTTCAAAGGGCAGACCATCCTGATACCCAATTCCGACCCCTTAAGCTGCAGCCTGATCTGCGCTGCGTTCGAGCACGGCGGCTACCGAGCCCTGCTGATTGAAGAAACCCCCTTGACCGTCATGTCGAGCTTGCGGCTCAACGACGGCCAATGCCTGCCGCTTAGCTGTATCGTTCAGGGAATCGTCGAAACCATCGAAAAGTACGGGCTGAAACCTGAGAACACCGCGCTGTACCTGAACGCCGTGGTTCGCTCCGCCTGCAACTTCCCCCAGTATCCGCTGATGGCCAAGAAACTCCTGGAACAAAGGGGGGATGGCTTCGAAAAAATAGCGGTTTTCGCCGACGAATTCGAGATGACGGGACTGCCGCTCGAACTGATCCACGACGTCTATTGCAGCTATCTGCTGGGGGGGTTACTGAGAACCATGGGGTGCAAGCTGCGCCCCTACGAAAGGAATCCGGGTGACACGGACCGGGCCATCGAAACGGCCCGCTTCCGGATCTTCCAATGCATCGCCGCCGGCGAGTCCAAGGAGGCGGTTTTTCGGGAAGTCGTGGCCGGCTTTTCCCGGATAGCACTAGCGCAACGTCCCGGAACCCGGCCCAAAGTCGCCATCATCGGCGACCTGTACGTCCGGGATAACGAGGCCTTCAACCAGGAGCTGATTGCCGATCTGGAAAACTACGGCGCGGAAGTCGTCACGGTTCCCTTCACCTATGTGGTGCGCCTGATCCTGGACCGGGACATCCGCAATCACTGGGAAGACGGGCGCTATCTGTCAGTGGTGGGGAACAAACTGCTGGCGGAACTTTTGGAAACAACCGAGCGGCGCTTTTACCAGGCGGCGCAGGATATTCTGAAGGATGATTTCCCCACCTTCGACGCCGCGGTTTTCGACTGCCTGAAAAAATATCATGTCTCGCTCAGTCACGGTGGCGAAACCGCCCAGAATATCTTGAAAATATTCAGCCTGCTGCACCATAACCCGGGGATAGCCCTGCTGATCCATGTCAATCCTCTTTTCTGCTGTCCCGCACTGGTAAGCGAGGCGCTCTTTAAAACCATTGAAAAGGATATCGGTATCCCGATCGTCTCCCTCATGTATGACGGCACAACCGGTCAACGCAATGAATCCCTGGCCCCCTATCTGCACTACATCACGCTGCCCCGCAGCGAACCCGACGGGGTCGAACCCAGCGGGACGCCCACCAAATTATAACAGGCCAACCCTGCGCAGGTGGTAACCGGCCCCCAGCAAAGAAGTTCCGGGCGTTTACCGGCAGCGCTTCCCATCAAGTAGGCACGGTCCTTCGTCCCTGCGGGCAAATACTGCCGCTGCGATGTGCCGGCTGTGTAACGAGGGGTTGATATTCCGGGTCAAACCAGCTAATCTTCCACTTTTTCAGGTATCGCCAGTTTTAAAAGGACCGGAAGAGTGACCAAAAAAACCGATGCCATCTATGCCGCCCCACTGCAGGAAATGATCGACTTCAAATTCGATGAGCGGGTTGTCGCCGTCTTTCCCGACATGATACAACGCTCGGTCCCCGGCTACGGGATGATCATAACCCATATCGGCATCCTCGCCGCGAAATACGCCCAGGCCGGGAGTCACTGCTACGACCTCGGCTGTTCCCTCGGGGCGGTTAGCCTCGCCATGCGCCAGCGCATCAACCAGCCGGACTGCGACATTATAGCGGTCGACAACGCCCCGGCGATGATAGATCGCGGCCGTGAGCTGCTGGCGCGCGATGCGGTACCAAGCGTTCCGGTGACCATGATCTGTGCCGACCTCCAGGAAGTCACCATCGAGAACGCCTCGGTGGTCGTCCTCAACTTCACCCTGCAGTTCGTCCCGCCGGCGCAGCGTCTGGCGCTGATTCAGCGGATCTATGCGGGGCTCAAGCCGGGCGGCATCCTGATCCTCTCGGAGAAGATCGCTTTCAGCGAGCCGGGGCGCCAGCACTTTCTGGAAGAACTCCACCTCGACTTCAAACGGGCCAACGGCTACAGCGATCTCGAGATCAGCCAGAAGCGGTCGGCGCTGGAGAAGGTCATGATCCCCGAGACCCTCGCCGGTCATAAGGAGCGGCTGCAGGCGGCCGGATTCGCGTCCTCCGACCTTTGGTTCCAGTGCTGCAACTTTGCCTCTTTGGTGGCGATCAAATGAACTGGTACGATTCCCTGCATCCCCAACTCGCAGCGATGGGCCAGGAGCGCTGGTCCGAGCAGCTGCAAAGGACCCTGCCGGAGAAACTGGCCCCCGACATGCACGACAAGCTGGCAGGCTGGTTGAGCGCCCTGCAGTCGCTGCCGGAATTGCACCCGTCCCAAATTGCGCTACGCGAAGATGTCAGCATCGGCACGAGCGCCGACCTTGGCCAGGTGGACCGCAACGAGCTGATAAACCGGCTCCAGTCCTTTCACCCCTGGCGCAAGGGCCCCTACAACTTCTTCGGCATAAAGATCGATACCGAGTGGCGCTCCGACTGGAAATGGGAGCGCCTGCTGCCGCACATTCAGCCGCTGGCCGGACGCAGAGTCCTCGATGTCGGCTGCGGCAACGGCTATCACGGCTGGCGCATGCGCGCCGCCGGCGCGGACTTCGTCCTCGGCATCGACCCCTTCCTGATCTCGGTGCTGCAGTTCCAGGTGATGCAGCGCTACCTTGGCGATCCGCAGCATCATGTCATCCCCATCGGCATAGAGGATGTCCCCCCTAATCTTGCCTGCTTCGACAGCGTCTTCTCCATGGGCGTCCTTTACCATCGCCGGTCCCCCCTTGATCACCTTTTCGAGCTCAAGGGGTGCCTGCGCCCGGGTGGGGAGTTGATTTTGGAAACGCTGATTGTCGAAGGGGATCGGGAGACGATCTTCATGCCTCAGGGGCGTTACGCGAAGATGCGCAATGTCTGGTTTCTCCCGTCCATTGCGGCGCTGACCTTGTGGCTTAAGCGCTGCGGGTTCACGGAGATCGCCTGCGTCGACACCAACCGCACCAGCCGGGAGGAGCAGCGCTCGACGCAGTGGATGCACTTTGAGTCGCTGGCGGATTTTCTCCATCCGGATGATGCGGAGAAGACCATTGAAGGTCACCCGGCGCCGCTTCGGGCGATCTTTACGGCGACCAGGCCGTAGGGAAAGTGAGCCGAAGCCGATAGCTCCATTTCAGTTGCGTCAGCGCATCTCCCTCGGCTGGCCGGTGGAGGCCAGGACGTTGTTCCAGAGCCGCGCTTCGGGGTCTATCCTCTTCTTCCGTCCCGTGGCGGTCGCCAGGGGGACATGGGTGAAGCGGTGGTTCCAGAAACCGACCACCATGCCGGTGCGTCCGCTCATGCCGGCATGAACGGCGCTATGCCCCAGCAAAAGGCAGAACGCTGAGTCGTGCGAGTTGGCCGGCTGACTGCGGATGATGTAGCTTGGGTCGATATACTTCAGGTTGATCTCCATCCCGGTGCCGGCGAAGTGCTCCCTGATGGCGTCCCGCAGGTGGATACCGATGTCGCCGAGCTTCGGGTTGCCCGATGCGTCACACTGCTGCGTGTTCACCATCAACTCCTGGCCGGCCCCCTCGGCAACGACGATGACCGCGTGGCCGCGCAGCCTTACCCGCTCTTCCAGGCTTTTCAGGAACCCGCTCAGGGTGAAGGGCGACTCCGGAACCAGGCAGAAGTTGACCGTGCTGTTCACCAGGGTCGAGTCGGCGGCGATGAAACCGGAGTCGCGCCCCATCAGCTTCACCAGCCCGATACCGTTGCGGGCACCGGTCGCCTCCGTGTGGGCGGAGTAGATGGCCCGGTGCGCTTCGTTGACGGCGGTCTCGAAACCGAAGGTGTTCTTGAGGAAGGAGATGTCGTTGTCGATGGTCTTGGGAATGCCGATGACGCTGATGGGACTGCCGCGCCGGGCCGCCTCTTCGGTGATCTTTTGGGCGCCCTTCAGGGTGCCGTCGCCACCGATGGCGAAGAGGATGCCTATCCCCAACTCCTCCAGGTAGTCCACCATTTCCGCCGGGTCCTGGGGTCCGCGCGAGGATGCCAGGATCGTCCCCCCCGACTCGCCGATCTTGTCCACCACATCGGGGGTAAGCATCAGAGGGGTGTTGCCAAGGCGTTTCACAATACCCTCGTAGCCGTAGCGGAAACCGTAGATGCGCCGCACTCCGTAGTGGTGATGGAGGCTCAAGGTCACGGCGCGGATCACGTTGTTGATTCCGGGGCAAAGGCCGCCGCAGGTCACGATACCGCAGGCGAGGGTGGCTGGATCGAAAAATATCTTTTCGCGCGGCCCGGCCAACTCCAGGGCGGGCGGCTCCTTCCCGGCGTCCAGATAGGTTCTCACTTCCGGGAGCGTTACATGGTAGAGGATGCGCTCCGTGTCCCCGGTGAACTGGCCGCGGGCCATGGGGGAGGGGAAGCGGCACTCCCCCAGGCGCTCAATGGTGAAATCCATATCTTGATTGTTCATTGCCCTTCTCCTCGCTCAAAATCATACCAGTCCTGCAAATGGAGCATAGTGCCATAAATTGCTGGGCCATGCCTCCAATTTCTTTCCTGCCTGCCAATCTGACATGCAATTGTACCGTATTATCCCGAAGCCGGTGAGGTGGCAAGGTGCCACAGGTGCCCATGCGTTCAAGCACAGCCGAGCACGTCGCTTCTTATCGGACCTGCAGCAGCAAGCGCCGGCAGTATTTGCGCCGACAAATGTGTATAATCTAAACATGGTTTATGGTATAGGAAAACAGGCGTTCCAAGGCATAGCCGGGGGTTAAGAAAACACGGGCCCCAAGATGTCCGAGCTAAACAGGATAACGGAATTTGTGGCACAGGACAGTTGTCGTGCATTGGGATTCAGAGCAAGAGGTACAGTTGGCGCTTTACGGGTGCAGTACCGGCACAGACCTGGAAATCCTATATCTAATTCCAAATTACCGAAAACCTACTGACTGCATATACCGTCCGCAAAGGAAGCTATATGAAATACGCCATAAGTATCTCAGTAGCAGTAATTTTGCTTTTAGCAACTGCTATGACGGCTAAATTAGTAATTAATAACTGGTTTAAAATACCTAAAACGATAAATGCTTGCAAAGACTCTAACGGTTTACATAGAAGTTTCATTGATGAAGAATTTGAAGATTATCAGACATGCATTAAAAATAGTGCAAAGCTATACTTGGAAAAAGATTATGCAGAGTCAAAGGATCTTGCAAAGACATTTCTCACCCTTTTGTCAGCCATACTTGTTGCCTCAATAACCTTCTCGGAGAAAATAGTCGATATCAGTAAGGCGAAGTTACTTCCTCTCAGTACGATGATTGTGTGTTGGTCTCTTCTCATGGCGGCGATCATTTTTTGCGGCTCGGGCTTGGCGTTCATGACAACCGCAGCGGGAATTGCTGCGTATAATCCTGAACTGGATTATTGGCAACTCGAAGCGCGAGGAGTTAATCTTTTCCTGTCCGCAGGCGTAGCCTTTGTCTTCGCACTTATTGCGCTCATAATTGCCGGTATATCCTCACTCGTAGAAAAACGCGCGGGGGTCATCGCCACAAGCACGGCTCTTGCCGAGTCACAAGCAATCAGCACTGATTCGCAAAAGTAGCTGTTTTTGCTGTTGAGTCGGACCGCGCGGCGCGAGCTGAGGGTGCCCTGGATGCGTAGTACCTACAGGACATGTTGCTTTATAGCGACTGGGGTGACTCTCTTAAGGCGGTTCGACTTTTCGATCAGGCGCTGGCAAAATATGAAATCGCCCTGAGATTGGCGCCTGACGATGCCTGGCTGCGCTCAGAGGTGGAAAAGATACGGACAAAAAACTACCAGGCTGAAAGTTAAACCCTCAAGCAAAAGGTCCTGTTCCATGAAGATAGTCATTGCCCCTGATTCCTATAAGGAAAGTCTGACGGCTCTGGAAGTGGCGACAGAGATCGAAGCCGGCTTTCGTGAGATCTTCCCCGATGCGGATTACCAAAAGATCCCCATGGCCGACGGCGGTGAAGGGACTGTCGCAGCCCTGGTGGCAGCTACCGGTGGCAAAATGGTGTCCCTTGAGGTTACCGGGCCCTTGGGGGAGCCGGTTCAGTCCTTTTATGGCCTGAGCGGGGATGGCACTACCGCAATCGTCGAGATGGCCGCGGCCAGCGGGCTAGCCCTGGTCCCCTTGAAGCTCCGCAACCCGCTCCTGACCACCAGCTTTGGCACCGGAGAACTCATCAAAGCCGCGTTGGATGCCGGAGCGCGCCACCTGATTATCGGAATTGGCGGCAGCGCGACCAACGACGGCGGAGCCGGTATGCTCCAGGCCCTGGGGGTGAAACTCCTGGATAGGGGAGGGCGGGAAATCGGTTTCGGGGGAGGCAGTCTAGCCGGCCTGGATCGCATCGACACGGGTGGCCTGCACCCTCGCCTGAAGGGGTGCAGGGTTGAGGCGGCCTGCGATGTCGACAACCCGCTGACCGGACCCAAAGGTGCCAGTGTCGTCTTCGGCCCGCAAAAAGGCGCGAGCCGGGAAATGGTGACTCAACTCGATGAGAACCTGGCCCGCTATGCGGAGTTGATCAACAGGGATCTGGGTGTGCAGGTTGACTCGGTGCCGGGCGCGGGGGCGGCCGGGGGCATGGGGGCCGCGCTGCTGGCCTTCCTGGGTGCCAACCTGCGACCGGGCATAGAGATCGTTATGGAAGCAGTCGGGCTGGAGGCGAGCGTTAAGGACGCCGACCTGGTGCTTACCGGGGAAGGGCGCATCGACAGTCAGACGCTGCACGGGAAAACGCCCATCGGGGTGGCGCGGGTGGCTAAACGCTACGGAAAACCTTTGATCGCAATCGCCGGTTGCCTGTCAACGGACGTCGGCGTGGTTCATGAGCACGGCATCGCTGCGGTGTTCAGTGTCATCAGCCAGGCTGGTACCGTGGAAGAAGCCATGGCCCATGCCGCAGCGAATGTCCGTGCAGCTTCGCGCAATATAGCCGCTACGCTGAAGATCGCGCTCGAGATGCGGTCCCGATAATATCCACCTGGCGGGTAGCCGGGCATCGTCTCTAAACCGGCCGTTTAGCCGTCTCAAGCCTGCTTTTCAGCTTGCACCAGGTCTAAAATCTCCCGAGCAACTGCGTCATTCGGGTCCTGCTCAAGGGCCGTTTCCAAATGTTCCAGCGCTTCCTCCCGCCGGCCCAACTGCAGGCAGGCCTTGCCGAAATCTTTCTGAAGATTCTTCATGCCATTGTTCAATTGCACCGCCAGCGAGAAGTGCGATAGCGCCTCGGGGCTGCCGCTCTCCGCAAGGAGGTTCCCCAAGGCATGGTGTGCCTCGGCGAGCGCAGGGTTGATCTCAAGGGCCTTGAGGTATAACTCCCGAACCTGGTCGGGGCTGCTTTTCATCGCTTGCTCAACCGAACCGAGACCGAAATACGCTACGGCAAGGCTCGCGTTAAGTGATATGGCTTCGGCAAAGCAGGTTCTCGCTTTTTCATACTCTTGCATCAGCAGGTAGATATTGCCGAGGTTGACTTTAACGAAGGGAGACGCGGGGTCTAAAGCTGCGGCACGGGAGCAATGTTCCAGCGCTTCTTCGAGCCGGTTGGTCCTCAAAAGCGCCGCGCCGTAATTGTTCTGGCAATTCACATGCTCGGGATTGAACCTGGCGGCCTTTTCATAATAGGTAATCGCCTCGTCATTGCGCCCGAGATCCTGGAGCAGCACCGCATAGGTATAAAGCGCCCCCCAGTGGTTCGGCGCATTTTTGAGCGCCGCCAGCAGCACTTCTTCTGCATAGTCGTAGATGCGCAGGTCATGAAGCGTGTCGCCAAGTTTGTGGAGCACCTGGGCATTGTCCGGAACAAGCCCCGCGGCGACTTCGAAGCATACCGCGCTTTCCTGCAGGAAACCCTCCTGTTTGAGGAGGTCACCAAAAGACGCGCAAATCTCCGCGACCGCAGGGAGCCTGAAAAGTGTCGGTTGGTCCTTAACCAGTGCGTACAGCTTCCCGGTTATGGCGCGCGGGAGGGTTTCCCCCACCAGGGAAAGCTGCCGGCTGAGAGAACGAAGGCTCTCCGCAGCCTCAGCCAGCTCCCCTTTGCCGGCCAGGATGGCTGCGGCAAAAAACGGGGCGGGAGCGTCGCCGGGGAGTGCTGCGGCAATTTCCTGATAACCTCTGAGGGCCGGTTCCAGTTCACCGCGCAGATGCATCAGTAAGACAGCGACGAACTCGGCTACCTGAGGTACCGCGGAGCTCGTGTCGACGGTTTTTGAACCGAATATTTTGGTAAATATACTCATAATTGATGTCCTCATCCGAAGAATAGTCAGAAAAATCAATGCGGCAGCAACTCATTGTTGTGGTCACAGCCTCAATCATTAAGCGATCAAGATAAAATCGAGCCGAATATACACTCAAACAATTGGGAGGTCAAACCATGAATTCCGATGATCCAAGGCTTCCCGCTGCTCACGAAACATATGACACAGGGTGATGGGGATTCCAAAGCCAGAGGATTACAGGGCATGCATGAGTGAAACTTATGGCGGCATCTCTGGTCATTCATGTCTTAACCGGCTTTCCGGTTGCAAGAACTTGTAAGCTGTTGTACTCTGACATCAAGTAATTTGGCTCGAACGCACTTTCAAGGGCAAGTTTTGGAGCATCGATGAGATTCAGGTCACCGTCGACAATTCGCTTCCAGTTAACTTGGCTCGTAGTTACCTCCGTACTCCCCATCTGGCTCGTCTCAGGATTCCTTGTATATCAAGCATATTCCACCAAGCGCAATCAGGTCAACATCGCCATGTTGAGTACGGCACGTGCCTTGACCATGGTGGTGGACCGGGAACTGACCAACGTCCAATCGGTTCTTTTGGGTCTTGCCAGTTCTCCCTCTTTCGCCGCCGGGGATTTAGCCGCCGTGCAGCGCCAGTCGTCACAGGTTTTGCGCTGGTTTCCCGGAGCGGACATCATCGTAGCCGATGCGACTGGTCAGCAACTGGTCAATTCCTTTCGCCCCTATGGGGCCCTTTTGCCAAAGCGCAAAAATTCCGAGGCGGTGCGCCGGATATTTGCCACCGGGAAGCCGGTTATCAGTGACCTTTTTTATGGTGCCGTCACCAAGCGGCCCTTGATCGGCGTCGATGTCCCCGTCATCGTTGACGGGAAGGTCAAGTACGATCTGGCAATGGCAATCCCAATCGATCAAATGACCGCACTTTTGCGGCAGCAGAAACTTCCTCAGGACTGGTACGGCACGATTCTGGACAGCAAGGAAACCCTGGTTGCACGCTCCTTCAACCTGGACCGGACCTTGGGAAAAAGACCGAATCCTAAACTGGTTGAAGCCATGAAACTGTCCAGGGAGGGGAGCTTCGATGGCAAAAACCTGGAGGGGACTCCGGTCTTTGTCACCTTCTGCCGCTCGGCGAACTCGGGCTGGACCGTGCTGGTGGGGGTACCTAAGGCATCCGGTTACGCTGAGGTGCTGCAATGGCTGGGCTGGGCCATCGCGGGTTCCGCGGTCATCTCCCTGATAGGAATCGCCTTTGCCACCAGGTACGCGCGCAGAATTGCCCGGGAGATCCAGTCACTGGTGCAGCCTGCCATGTCTATCGGCCGTGGCGAAGTCGTGGTAACCACTGAAGGTAGTATCAGGGAGACCGGGGAGGTCGCGACTGCACTGGTTCAAGCTTCCAACCTGATCGGCTCCGCATCCCGGGCGCGCCACAGTGCGGAAAGCGAACTGGTCAGGCTCAACGACGCGCTGCGGCAGGAAGTACTCGAACGCAAGGCTGCCCAGGAGGCATTGTCGAACCTCGTGCAGGAGCAGACCATTATCCTGGAAAATGCGCCCATCGGCATTTCCAAAATAGTCGATAGAAAACTGGTTTGGGTCAACAAGAAGACTCAAGAATTGCTGCTCTGTTCCAAACAGGAGTTGGAGGGGCAGAGTACCCGGAAATTGTACCCTTCCGATGAGGCATATGAAAAACTTGGACAGGAAGCGTATCCGGAACTGGCTAGGGGAGCGGTGTTCGAGACGGTTCAAACCTTGAGAAGGAAGGATAGCAAAAATGTCATAGTCAGGTACATAGGCAAGGCATTTGATCCGACTGATCTGAGCAAAGGAACTCTCTGGCTGTTGGAGGACATAACCGACCGCAAGCTCGCGGAGGAGTCCCTGCGGGAAAGTGAAGAAAAATACCGGGTTCTCTTCGAGAACGCGGGCGATGCGATCATTATTCACGACGAGGGGACGCGGGTACTGGCAGCTAATCCCCAGGCATGCGAGTGGCTTGGGTACGGCTTGGCTGAGTTGACGTCCATGTCGATCAGAGAACTGGTTTCACCGGCGCAAAGCGAGAATACCTCCGGCCGCATTGCTCAACTGATGACACAGGGCTTCCTCCTCTTCGAAACCGAAATCCGACGCAGCAACGGGGCGCTGGTCCCGGTTGAAGTCAACGCCCGGAAGATCGTTTGGCATGGCAAATCGGCTATTTTGAGCATCTGTCATGACCTGAGCGAGCACAGAAATGCCGAAATGCAGCTTCTGCACACTCAAAAGCTTGAGAGTCTCGGGGTGCTGGCCGGCGGCATAGCCCACGATTTCAACAACATTCTGATGGCGATTTTCGGCAATGCCGATCTGGCACTCATGCACCTGGACGACCAGTCGCCGGTCGTGGACCACTTGTCGAGAATACAGGCGGCAGCGGCACGCGCGGCCGATTTGACCAAGCAGATGCTGGCCTATTCAGGAAAGGGTCGATTCATTGTCGAGAGCCTGGACCTGAACGGACTGATCGAAAAAATGCTCCCCATGCTGAAGGTCTCCATCTCGATAAATACCACCGTCAAATTAAACCTGCAGAGCACCCTGCCAATGGTGCAGGCCGATGCCAGTCAAATGAACCAGGCCATCATGAACCTGGTGCTCAACGCTTCCGAGGCGTTCGGGCACGAGGTGGGCAGGATTACCATCACCACGGGCTCTCTGGAGTGCGACCGCACCTACCTGGACCGCGAATTCCGGGGCCAAAACATCAAGGCAGGGAGCTACGTCTATCTGGAAGTAGCGGATAATGGCTGCGGCATGGATAAGGAAACCTTGACTAAACTGTTCGATCCTTTCTTCTCCACCAAGTTTACCGGGCGAGGGCTCGGCATGGCCGCGGTGCTGGGCATCGTCAAAGGACACCAGGGGGCCATCAGAGTACACAGCGAACTGGGAGCCGGGACGGTCTGTAAACTCCTGCTGCCGGCAAGCGGTCCGCCCGTCCAGCGTGTCGAGCATGATCGCAGCGGGGACAGCTGGCAAGGAAACGGGAGGGTCCTCCTGGTGGATGACGAAGAGGCTGTGCGCCGTATCGGTGCCGCACTGTTAGAGGCCCTGGGTTTCACACCCATCATGGCCACCGATGGGCTTGACGCCCTCAGGGTATTCAAGGAGACGCCCGACATCGCCCTGGTTCTGCTTGATTTGACCATGCCGCGCATGGATGGCATCCGGTGTTTTCACGAATTGCGCAAGCTGGACCCCACCGTCAAGGTCATCATTTCCAGCGGCTACAATGAGCAGGATGTGTCCCAGAAATGCGGCGAGGGGCTATCGGGTTTCATCCAGAAGCCCTACACCTTGTCGCTGCTTCGTGACACCTTGAAAACGCTTGCGAGCGCTTGAAGGGCCCGGGTATACCGTGTTAAGCTGTGGTTTATTCACTCATTCCCCCCAAATGACATTGAAAACAGAACCGGACGGGGTACCAGTTAGCGCCTATGCAATCTTTATGGATGCTTTTTGCTGCCTTTGTATTTTCCATTATGGGTGCCTGTATCAAGCTGGCATCAAGCTTGTACTCGACCTCTGAAATTGTCATGTATCGAGGCTGCATCGGCATGGTCATCATGTCTGCTTTAATCAGGTACAATCACGACTCTTTCAGAACTCTCTTCCCCTGGCATCATCTCTGGCGCGGTATGCTTGGCGTAACAGCCATGTGGATGTGGTTCTACGCGATCGGCAAGCTCCCCTTGGCGACGGGGATGACACTGAATTACATGTCCTCCATCTGGATTGCGGCAATTCTCTCTGCTGGTGCCATATGGCGTGGGAAAAAGCAGCCCGAGTGGGGGATGGTTGCAGCTGTCGCGATGAGCTTCGTCGGTGTGGTACTGCTGTTGCGCCCGACCATACACGCGGACCAGTGGTTTGCCGGCATCGTAGCCTTGGTGTCGGGCATTTTGTCTGCACTTGCCTATCTGCAAGTGCGGCAGCTGGGGCAGCTTGGTGAGACCGAGGCTCGCGTAGTTTTCTATCTTTCGTTGGTGGGTGCGGTCACCGGATTACTGGGGACCTTTTGCGGCGGGAGCGGGGTGAGCGGCAACCTGCAGGGCTGGCATGCCCATGGCGGCAAAGGCATCGCTCTTATCCTCGTCATAGGGATCTGTGCTTCGGTGGCGCAGGTTGCCATGACACGCGCCTATCGACTCGGCAATACGCTGGTTACCGCGAATTTGCAGTATACGGGGATCCTCTTTTCCAGTGCTTGGGGGGTAATTCTCTGGGGTGACATTTTGAATTGGTCCGCCTGGCTCGGCATCGTGGTAATTCTTGCCAGCGGCGTTGCTGCGACGTACTACAACGTGCGGATCCAGAACTCGATGCGGTCGAAATCAACCGTGCCAGGCACAGAAACCGATCCCATCGTTGCCGAAATTTAACTCACCTCAATTTTGATCAGGCAGCTAGCTTCTCAGCGTATCCTTAGCGCCGGTCTGGCGCCGGGTCAGGGATCAGCACACTGCCTTGGCTTGAAATCACGATCTACAGCACTATACTTTATATGGTAGCACCTATCGATTTGGGCCGGGGAGGTGTGACTCATGAAAGGAAGCACGAAAGACAGGATGGAAGGCAAAATGCATGAAGTGAAGGGCAAAGTGAAAGAGGCCGTGGGTAAGGCAGTTGGCAGTCCCAAATTGGCAATGGAAGGCCAAAAAGAAGTTTTTGTCGGGAAAGTCCAGGAGAAGGTCGGTCAGGCCAAAAAAGTCGTAGGCAAATAGGTTCTGGTCGCTCATACAACCCTACTCTGACGCTAAGCTGACTCTCAGCGTCAAGCCGCTTCTTACAAAAGCGGTTTTTTTGTTTCAAAATGACCTGAGCTGCAGGGCCGCCAACCTTCAGCGCAAGTTGCTCCGCCACCTGCTGATTACCCTATCTGCCCACTGTCGCCTGCCTTATTTACACGCAATGCACTCAAGAATACCACACATAAACACGCAAACAAACCCCACAAAAAAACTTGACAATAATCAAGTGGCAAGGTAAAAGATACCCAACAACTTTGCTGGAACTAAGCGAAAGATGTCCAATGATAATGGCCTGGTGGCGCCCATCTATCTGGTACGGCAATACCATAGGGTAGCCGGAATTTTAATTTTTTGAAGATATAATCAAAAAAATTTTGGTCATCATATCTACTTAAACGATGGACTAACTAAGCTGAAAGGTTCCCTGTGTCGCCGGCCTTGTGCATGGTGGCACCGCCTGGAACCTGAGAGGTGGACTATGGCTGACGCTGACAATTATTTGGGGGGAAAGCTGAGTGGTGACGTGCAACGTGCACTGCGCGATGCACTACGCACCATCCGCTTCGGAACGGTGACACTGGTCGTCCAGGACGGCAAGATCATTCAGATCGAACGGAATGAAAAATTCCGGTTGAGCAAGGGGCAACAGATGGATGGGAGCGGTATTTGACGGGGGTTTAGCAACGATCAGATGGATCCGCTGTATATGAAAACCGGCATCAGGAGTGTTCCGACCTCAGATGTCAGAGCATTATAGGAGCTGTCATGCGAATTGCACTGGTGGGCGGGATCAACAGGCTGCAAAAGCATTATCTGCAAGAGGCTGCCAAGCTCGGTGTTGAACTTCGGATATTCAATCGATCTGAGGTCGATCTACCGGCCAAACTCGGCTGGACCGAGGCAGTGGTGCTCTTTACCGGCCAGGTTTCCCACCGGGCACGCTTGCAGGTCATGGGCGCAGCGTTATCGAGGAGCATTCCGGTGTTTCAGTCCCACAATTGCGGGGTCTGCGCACTGAGGAATTGCCTTAATTGCGTAAAAGTTGATAGGGTGGGAGAGCGCAGCGCGGCGGCATAGCAAACGACTGATTCATCGGACCGCGTCTTGGAACGAGTTTCGAGAGGATACCCAGGTGACCGAGCATATTGTGATAACCGGAAGAAGTGGTGCCGGAGTTTCTACCACGGCAGTCAATCTGAGCGCAGCCCTGGCCGAACAGGGTTACCTCGTCGCCCATCTAGGATATGACCGTCGCAGGATTTCTACGGGGCTTTTGCGTGGCAGTGCACCGCTGCAAGCGGCCTGTGGCAATGCCTGCAAAGACGTGTGCAACGACCAGAAACTTCATTGCGCCCTCGGCTTTCGGGATATCCTGTGCATCGAATGCGGCGTGGAAGGGGAGACTGAAGTCGCGCCGCAGTTTGCTGCCGTTCGTTGCATGGACCTGATGGCGCGCTTCCAGCCTGACTTTGTGGTGCATGACATTGCCGGTGAACCAGACACGGTACTGCCGTTTCTGCGCAACGAAAACGAGCCGACCAGGATTTTCGTGGTCGTGTCGGCCGATTTTGCAGCGCTCACCACACTGAATTTGTTTCTGGCAACCTTTGTCGATGCAGGTGAACATAACAGGCGGTTCGGCGGTGTTGTTGCCAACAATATATCCGGTCCGTTCTTCGAGTCGCTGGTTGACGATTTTACCAGGGAAGCAGGTGCCAAGGCTTTCGCGTCCGTGCCCCGGTCGTTGCTGGTCTCGGCTGGCGAATACGGCAATCAGACAGTTGTCGAATCAGCTCCGCAGTCACATATCAGCAGCGTCTACCGCAAACTGGCCCGCCTGGTGGCTCTGGACCTTCCTGTCGGTACCCCGCGCTCTCTGAATGCCGGAGCCTTTTCCGCCTGGCTGCAGAAATGGAGTGACATAACCGAAGAGCTGGAGTGCGGCCTGGTACGAGACGGAGCTGCAATTTGAACCCATGGAGCATGCAATGAGAATTCCGGACATGGAAGAGATAACCTGCCTTTCCTCCAGTGATGGCTCGGCCGAGCCACTGCTCATGTATCATCCGGGCGGCCCTATGCCAGTTCCGCTCGTAGTAGGCCTCCACACCTGGAGTTACGACCGGTTCAACCAGGTTGATGGAATGTTGCCGCTTTGCAAGGAGCGGGGATGGGGACTTTTATTGCCGGAGTTCCGGGGCCCAAGCCTGGAATCCAACCGGCGTGCGCATCAGGCTGGTGGCTCAGCATTGGCGATTCAGGATGTCGTCGATGGAGTAGCCGCTGTCTCCCAGCGCTCCCCCATCAATCGGGAGGCCCTTTTTCTCCTGGGCGGAAGCGGTGGAGGACACCTGTCGCTACTGGTGGCAGCCAGCACTCCGGCACTTTGGAAGGGGGTCAGTTCTTGGGTGCCGATAACCGACCTATCTGCCTGGCATGGCCAGAATCCCGAGTATGCGCCCCATATTGCAGCCTGCTGTGGCGGCGAACCCGGCACCTCAGAGGACGTGGACCGGGAGTACCGGGAGCGTTCGCCCATTGCCAAGGTTAAGGCGTTGTCCAAGGTCAATCTTTCGCTACATCACGGCAGGTTCGATCCGGTAGTTCCCTATTCTCATAGCTGGAACCTGGCGCAGGAATTGGAACGTTGCGGTTCCCGCAGGTTCTTCTTCGACATCTTCGATGGAGAACACGATATCCGCTATGACACCGCTTTCCGATGGTTCGACGCCTTGCTGACGAGGGAGGACCCACAAAGTGGGCGGCTTACCGGTTGAATAATGCTCCGGCTTTTATACAGTCTATTAAACTAATCGATTAACTAGAAATTAGCTTGACTTTGATCTGCCGCTTCGGTATGATCCCAAACATCCAATGTCATAACCGGTAAGATGGCAGACATTGGCGGACTCACCGTAGGTAAATATTTCGAACCGGCGTATACCGGGGCTGACCAGAAAAACTGGAGGCCAAGGCAGTTCGTTCCTGACAAGGGACCGATTGCCTTGGCCTTTTTTCGTTTCAGCACCGGCAGGAGGACTAAATGGGCGTCAAGGTAGCGGTGGCTAGCAGCGATGGAAAGCGGGTGAATGCCCATTTCGGTCGTGCCCGGAGCTTTCGGATCTACGAACTTATCCATGATGCCTGGAAATTACAGGAGAACCGTGAAAGTTTGCCGGCCTGCTTCGGGCAGGAGCACAGCGATGATGCCCTGGAACGAACGGCTGACCTGATAGCCGACTGCAGGGTGGTCGTTGTTGAACAGGTCGGTTCGGGTGCTGTGGATGTCCTTCTTGGCAGGCGGATCATGCCCTTCATGCTGGCTGGGTCAGTCGAGGAGGCACTGTTGACGCTGCTGGACTCCAGACGATTCAGGTATCTTCGCCAAAAAGACTAACCATGTGATTAGCAACCGACACCGTCTGCTGCGGCGTTTAGTCTGCGAAATAGGTGTTGTCTTCGGCAGCGCTGGTCGACCGCCGGTCGCCCCTACCGAGCCGGTTGTCGGTAGGTAACCGTAGGAGCGACCCGCGGTCGCCCTGAACTTTCTCAGAAGCCTCATTACCTTCGTCAAGAAAGGAGAATACGAATGGCGAAAATTGCAAGTAACCTCACGGAACTAATAGGGAATACGCCGCTGTTGAGACTGTCGAATTTCGGCGGAGATTCCGGTGGCGATGTCGTGGCAAAGCTGGAGGCATTCAATCCTGGCGGCAGCGTCAAGGACCGGATCGGCTTCGCCATGATCAGCGACGCCGAGAAAAAAGGCCTTATCTCGAAGGATACCGTCATCATCGAACCTACCAGTGGCAACACCGGCATCGCCCTTGCCTTTGTAGCTGCGGCAAAGGGATACCGGCTCATCCTCACCATGCCGGACACAATGAGCATAGAGCGGCGCAACCTGTTGAAGGCCTATGGTGCCGAACTGGTGTTGACGCCGGGCGCCAAGGGAATGCGGGGAGCAATCGAGAGGGCTGAGGAATTGGCAGCTGCGACGCCCAACTCATTCGTGCCTCAGCAGTTCAACAACCCGGCGAACCCCTCCATTCACCGCACCAGCACCGCTGAGGAAATCTGGGCAGACACCGACGGCAAGGTTGACATCCTTGTGGCGGGTGTCGGAACCGGTGGGACCTTGACCGGCGTGGGCGAGGTACTCAAGGAGCGTAATCCGAAGGTCAAGGTGATTGCCGTGGAGCCGTTCGACTCTCCGGTACTTTCCGGCGGTCAGCCCGGGCCTCACAAGATTCAGGGTATCGGCGCAGGTTTTATCCCCAGAGTGCTGAACGCTGAAGTTTACGATGAAATTTTCCAGGTGAAAAACAACGAGGCCTTCGAGGTCTCGCGTCAGCTGGCACGCGAGGAAGGGCTCCTGGTTGGCATCTCAGGCGGTGCGGCCGCCTTTGCCGGCCGGCAGATCGCCCGGCGGCCCGAGAATAAGGGGAAACTGATTGTAGTTGTGATCCCTGATACGGGAGAACGCTACCTGTCCACCTCGCTGTTCCAGGATGTTTAGGCGCCAGAGACAGACACAACTTTGACAATCATCCATTGCTATTGAGCCCGCGTCCCCCTTTGTGAAGGTGGGACAGGGTGTATTTGGTTTAGCTTTCCAACTGAAGGAGGTACAACGTGGCATCCCAAGTCATATCTCAAGAAAACAGCACTGCCACATCGGCACTGGTTGCGCCTTCATTTCTGGGTGGATCATTGCAAGGAACCTTGACCCGATTTTTGCCCGTGCTTGCAGCAGCCGTAGCACTAGGCGTGCATATCAAAACCCCCAATCAGCAGACCTTTGCCATAAATGAGCAGTACCTGACACTCTTGGAAGCTCTCCTGGTACTCAACGTACTGATATTTACCCTCTCTCTTGCGCCATCGAGGGTGCGCCCCTGGCTGCAGGAAAATGCACCACTGGCTGCCGCTGGCATCGCGCTGGCGACATTTTGGGAGGTTGTGACGCTCAAGCTCGGCCTTCTGCCGCTCCCCTATTTCCCCGGGCCAGACAAGGTTATCGGGGCGCTGGCGGAGGACTGGAAGCTGATCGGCACCAGTGCCTTGTACTCATTGCGGCTGCTCTTCACCGGTTACCTGGTTGGAGCTCTGGCGGGACTGCTAACAGGAATCCTGATGGGTTGGAGCAAAAGGTGGCACTACTGGGTGTCACCGGCAATGAAGGTGATCGGCCCGATTCCGGCCACCGCCTGGATACCGCTTGCCATGGTGATCTTCCCTACCAGCTTCCAGGCGAGCGCCTCGCTGGTCGCGCTGGCTGTATGGTTCCCGGTGACGGTCATGACAGGCTCAGGCATAGCCAATGTGCGCAACGCCTTCTTCGAGGTGGCAAGGACATTGGGCGCGAGCGATCGCTTCCTGGTCTTCCGGGTCGCTTTACCCGCTGCCTTTCCGACCATCTTCGTCGGGCTTTTCATGGGGCTTGGGTCATCCTTCCTGGTACTCATCGTGGCCGAGATGATCGGTGTCAAGGCGGGGCTCGGCTGGTACATAAGCTGGGTGCAGGGGTGGGCGGAATATTCCAAGGTCTATGCTTGCCTGATTGTCATCGCGGCCATCTTTTCCAGTGTCATAGCGCTGCTGTTCAAATTCCGGGACCGGATGCTGGTCTGGCAGAAGGGGTTGATAAAATGGTGACACAAAACTCAAATGCGCAACTGGAGGTTTCCGAGCAGGGTGCCATCTACGTCAGGGACGTGAGGCGGGTCTTCTTGAACGCAAAGGGTGAGGAGACCGTGGCGTTGGACCGGGTAAACCTGGAGATTCAAGCAGGCGAGATGGTCTCGCTGCTGGGTCCCTCCGGGTGCGGAAAATCGACGCTGCTGCGGATTATCGCAGGGCTGGACAATCCGGATGCCGGTTACCTCTATCTCGATGAACTCCCGATCAACGGTCCGCATCACGAGCGGGGGTTGGTGTTCCAGGATCCGACTCTGTTCTCCTGGCTCACCGTCGAAGGAAACGTATCCTTCGGTCTCAAGGCCCGGGGAATCATCAAGAACAAAAAGAGCGAAGTGGACGGCTACATCCGTCTGGTCGGCCTGGACGGTTTTCAGAATGCCTACCCGCACCAGCTCTCCGGCGGCATGGCGCAAAGGGTTGCTCTGGCACGGGCACTGGTCAACCACCCGAAGGTGCTCCTCCTCGACGAACCGCTCGGTGCTCTCGACGCTTTCACCCGGATGCAGATGCAGGATGAAATCCTGCGCATCTGGGAGGACCGGGGGACCACCATGGTATTCGTCACCCACGACATCGACGAGGCCATTTATATGAGCGACAGGATCATCGTCATGACGCCCAGACCCGGGAAAATTCAGGAGGTCATTGAGGTGCAACTGAGTCGGCCCCGGGCGCGCAATCACCCGGACTTCTTTCTGCTGCGTTCCAAGATACTCGAGATACTCCATTTCGCCAGCGAGATCACGGAGAACTACTACCTATAGCCCTTCGACTCCGCTCAGGGGCCACCCCTCGGCTGCTCATGGACTGCCCTTCGACTCCGCTCAGGGAGCACACGTTCGCTGAGCGGAGTCGAAGCGCCGGCTGCATAAGCATCGTTCCCACGCTCCAGCGTGGGAACGATGCTTATGGAAGCTAAAATAAAAAAACAGGAGGACACATCCATGAAAAAAACCGTTTTAGCGCTCCTTTTAACCCTGGCGAGCCTCGCGCTTGCCGCCGCAGTCCTGGCCGCTCCGCAGAAAAAGATCCGGGTCGGTTTCTTCGGGACCATCTGTGAGGCGCCGCTCTTCGCAGCCTATGAAAACGGCTATTTCAAAGAGGAAGGGCTTGACGTCGAGATGGTGCGCGGAGACGCCAACACGCTTCGGGACGGACTTGCCCTCAACAAGATCGACGTGACCGACGGTGTCCTGATGCAGTGGATCAAGCCGATCGAACAGGGATTGAACGTCAAGTTCACCGCCGGCATCCATACCGGTTGCATCCAGGTTCTGGCCGGCAGCAAGACCAACATCAAGACTCTCAAGGATTTAGCCGGCAAGAGAGTCGGAGTACCCGCGATCGGCGGCGGACCGCACAACCTCGCTTCCCGGGCACTGTTCACCAACGGCATCGATCCGAAGACCGGCGTAACCTGGAAGGCGTTTCCCATGTCTGAGTTGGAGCTTGCCCTCGAAAAGGGCGAGATCGACGCCATAGCCTCGGCCGACCCGATCGCCCAGATGATCGTCGACAAGGGAAAGGCCAGGAGCATCCTGAACAGTGCCAAGACCCAGCCCTATAACCAGGAGTATTGCTGCCTGGTGGTCGTCAATGGCAAGTTCGTCAAGGAGAATCCGGAATACGCGGCTGCTGCCACCCGGGCCATCCTGAAAGCCGCCCACTGGGTCTCCAAGAATCCCCAGGCCGCGGCAAGGCTGTCGGTGGACAAGAATTATGTTCCCGGCAATCCGGAACTGAACGCGAAGATCCTCTCGGGCTACCACTACGTTCCTTCCGTGAAGGGTGGCGAGGACGCGATTCTGATCGCTGCCAAGGAGATGAAGGAGACCGGAGTTCTCAACAAGTCGACAGACATCAAGCAACTGGCCAAGTTCAGCTTTCTTAAGCTAAAGGGTGTCGAATAGAGGCAGTGATGTGCAGTCCCCCCCTATGCAAATAGGGGGGAAGCTGAACGCAGTGAAGCGGGGGTGTGTTTGGGCAGGGCGAGAACCCCCCTGTCTCGCTCCGCGAGCCTTCCCCCCTGCCTTGCAGGAGGGACAAATTGAGGTCATAGATGAGATTCAACGTACAACCTTACCTGACCCGGCTGCTAACTATTGCCTTCGCCCTCGCACTCGGCACCAATGAAGCCCGGGCTCACTGCCCGGCTTTCGGCGGCGGCATCGGTATAGCCGGACCAATCACGACCTTCTCGGCAGCGACCCTGCCGGAAGGGAAGGGCGTGCTTGGCGTACGCGCCGAGTACACCAGGTTCGATCCACTCGCTGCGGAAGAATTGAGCCAAATTGTCGCGGATGGACAGACCGGGCATTCCCTCAAAAGCCAGGTTGTCTACTCCTTGGGTGGCGCCTACGGCATCAGCGATGACCTGACCGTAGGCGTGAGCCTGCCCTACCTGCAACGTGACGGCATTACTGCCGTCCATTTCGACCGGGACAGTGGAATGTCCATGCAGCATGACATTGGAGATTCCAATGGTCAGGGAGATCTCACACTTTATGGTGAATACCGTGTGGTTCGTAAGCTCTACGAGGGGATCGATCTGTCACTCATCGCGGGACTCAAGACCCCGACCGGCGTAACAGACAACACGAGCAACTACCAGAGGATCGAAACCGAACACCAGCCTGGTTCCGGTTCCTGGGATCCCATAGTTGGAATCGCGCTCTCGAAAAGAATCGAGCGGCTCTCTCTGCACGCATCGGGACTCTACACGATAACGACCCAAGGCTCACAGTCGACCGGCTTAGGCAATCGGGCTCAGGCGAGCGTAGCGGCAGCCTATCGATTCGGAGGCAAGGAGAACTACGGGGAGTGCGACGCAATCTACGAATATTTCTACCCCGAGTCACGGGATCGCTGGCTGTCAGACCTGGTGCTGGAGTTGAACGGTCAGTGGCAGGACAAGATGCAGGTAAAAGGCTTTCCCGATGCCAGTACCGGGGGGACGGTGCTCTATCTGTCACCGGGAGGACGAGTGAGTTTCGACGGCAGGTACAGTGCATCGCTGTCAGTCGGTATTCCAGTGTATCAGCAGCTGCACGGCAACCAGTCGGAGGTTGACTACCGGGTAGTCACGGGTCTCGCAGTGGCTTTTTGACATCGGACACATTCGATTTAATCCAATCGGTACACCTAACATTCATCTGGAGAACAGAATGAGTTATTTCAACAACAAGGTAGCACCCAAGAGGGAAGATCGGCTGGGGGCTGTCATTGCACATCACGACAGCATCTGTGGCATGGCGAAAAGGTGCGAAGGGAAGGGTGGCAAGAGTTGCCTGATCGACGACGGCGAGCGGGGCTTTACCCAAGGTTCCATCTGCCTGCTGTTGCCGGCCCTGGCCATGCTCAATTCACTGCCGGACAACGTGGTGCTGCTGCACAGTGCCCTGGGCTGCGGGTCGTGCACCCACTCCCAGAACGCCAACGTGCGCGTCGGCAGCAACGCCCGCCAGGGAAAAGCCAAGGACGGCATCTGGCTCTCCACGGCGCTGGACGAGACCGACGTCATCAGCGGTGGCGAAGCAAAGCTGGAACAGGCGATCATCGAGGCGGACCGCCGCTACCGTCCGGCCAGCATCACCATCGTTGCCGGCTGCGTGCCGGGCATCATCGGAGACGACATCGACGGCGTGGCACAAAAGATCCAGCCCCAGGTCAGCGCCCGTCTGCTCCCGGTCCACTGCGAAGGGTTCAAGACCAAGATATGGGCCACAGCCTACGACGCGGTGTACCACACCATTGGCCGCAACCTGTTGCAGGAAAAAGGGGTGGCGAGTCCTGAGCCCGAGGCTGAACTGGACGAATTGCGGAAGCAACAGCGCCTGGATCATACCGTCAACCTGATGAACGTGTCCTCCATGGGAAGGGTCGATGAGCAGGAACTGGAGCGGCTCCTGGGCGCCATAGGTCTGGAGACCAATATCTTCCCGGTCTTCGCCCATCCCGACTCGTTCATCAAGGCAACCCGGGCCGCGCTCTCCATCAGTACCTGCCCGACACATGACGATTACTTCCTCGGCTACCTGGAGGAGCGCTTCGGGGTGCCCTCCATCATCAGGCATATGCCGATCGGCATTGAAAATACCAGCCTTTGGCTCCGGGACATCGCCGCCAAATTCGGGGAGGAGGGGAGGGTGGAGCGGCTCATCGCCGCCGAGGAGGCCGAACTCAAGGCCGCCCTGGAGGAATTCCGTCCGCTCTTCACCGGGAAAAGGGTATTCATCAGCGCCGGCGAATTCAGGGCACTGGCAACTGCCCGCCTGTTGCAGGAGATCGGCTTCGAAGTGGTCGGCATCCGTTCCTTTCACCATGACGAGTTCGCGGATGTGGAGTACGCCAAACTGGCGAAAGAGACCAACAACGACTACGAGGTCGACATCGCCAACGTGCAGCCGTTCGAAGAGGCCAACATGCTGCGCCGGCTGAAACCGGACCTGTTCCTGGGGCACGCCAACGGCAACATGACTGCCTCCAAGTTGGGGATTGCCACCCACGTCATCTATAACACGGGCCTGGCCTACATCGGCTACCGTGGAGTCTACGAAATCGCCCGGCGTCTGCACCGCCAGTTGAAGAATCCGGTCTATAACAGGAATCTGGCTGCGAACCTCCGGCTTCCGTACACCGACGGTTGGTACAGTGCAGAGCCCTTCTCCTATCTCAATACCCGCGGGAGGGCGATCAATGAGTGAGCACTTTATCGAACGGGCACGCTACCTGTGCTCCCTGGGTGGGGCGGTCGGTACGGTAACGGCCCTCCCCGGCGCTGTTCCCATTCTGCATTCAGCCTCGGGGTGCGCCGGCAACTTCGCCTGGACCCAAAACGGCGGCTCCGGTCTGCAGGTCGGCGGCTATTGCGGCTCCTTGACCGTTCCCAGCTCCAACATAGGGGAGACCGAAGTGGTATTCGGAGGCGAGGAGCGTCTCCGGGAACAGATCAAGAACACCCTCGAAGTGATCCGAGGAGGGCTCTACGTCGTCATGACCGGCTGCGTCCCCGAGGTGATTGGCGACGACATCTTTGCCGTCGTAAACGACTTTCGATCCGAGGGCGTTCCGATCGTAGGCGCCGCAACCGGCGGTTTTCGTGGGGATTCCTACTGGGGGTACGATCTGGTGCTGCAGTCGCTCTTCAAGGATTATCTCACCAAGGGGTTGCCGAAGGTCAAAGGACGGGTGAACCTCTGGGGGATCGTACCCTACATGGACCCCTTCTGGCGCGGCAACCTGGAGGGGGCGCGGCATTTGCTGGAACTGGTCGGGCTTGAGGTCAACTCCTTCTTTACGCCTGCTGACACGTTAGAAGCTTTCCAGGAGGCGGGAAGCGCGGAGCTGAACATCGTGGTATCCGACATCTACGGCCAACGCGCCGCCGCACGCTTTGAGGAGCTTCATGGCACACCATTTGTCACCGTGCCGCTGCCGGTCGGTGTCTCCGCGTCGGAAGCCTTCCTGAACCAGATAGCTGACGCCCTCTCTCTGGATCTGTCCTCGGTCCATGAGGTGATCGCCAGGGAGAAGCGGCACTATTACCATATTCTAGAACCGCTCACTGACTGCTACAACGACCTGGATCTGCAGCGTTACGCGGTCGTGGTCGGGGACGCCAATTACGCGGTAGCCCTGACCCGGTTTCTGGCCGATGACCTCGGCTGGCTCCCGGTGCTGACGGTTGTCACCGACAAGGTGCGGGAAGAGGACCAACCGGGGCTGGCCGGACGCGTCGCTGGACTCGCCTCAGGTTTCGAGACCAGCCTGGTATTCGAATCCGATACCAGTGAGGTGCTAGGCCACCTGAACCGGGTCTGGCCGAGAGGAGGCGGTCAGAAGTATTACAACTCCTTCAGTCCCGCCTTCGTGGTCGGCAGTTCGCTCGACCGCGAACTCGCTCTATCGATCGGGGCACCGCATCTCTCAGTATCCTTTCCGGTAGGCAACCGTGCGGTGCTGGACCGCGGCTACACCGGCTTCAGGGGCGGGTTGCGGCTGGCGGAAGACCTGATCAGCGCGATAGTGGTAAACCGGTAAGCGGGTAAGTCTGTAAGGGTGTAGGCAAACGTATCGCATCGTTCCCATGCTCCAGCGTGGGAACGCGAATCCCTGGACGCTCCAGCGTCCAGCACCGAAGGCGCACATACGCATCGTCGAAGGAGCTGCCACGAAGAGGGGCGGGACGCGGGAGCGTCCCTGGATGCATTCCCACGCTGGAGCGTGGGAACGATGGCCGTGAGCCTGCCACGAAAAAGGCCGATGAAAAGCACAGGAGGCACAATGAGTAACGTCAATCAGCGGCTGTTTCAGGATCTATCCGACGCGGTTGTGGACATGGATGAGGACAAGGCAGTCGCCAAGGCCCATGAGGTCGTAGACCTGGGAGTTGACGCCTACCTTGCCATAGAGCAGGGGCTTTCCGCCGGGATGGAGCGGGCGGGGGTGCTCTTCGACGAGGAGGAGTACTTCATCCCCGAACTGCTCATGTGCTCGGATGCCATGTACGCGGGTATGGATGTGCTCAAACCGCACCTGCGGCTGGACGGCGTTGCCGAGAAGCACAAGGTGGTGATCGGGGTGGTCGAAGGAGACACCCATGACATCGGCAAGAACCTGGTGAAGATCATGTTGGAAACCTCCGGGTTCGAGGTGACCGATCTCGGGCGCGACATCCCGCCGGCGCGTTTCGTGGAGAAGGCAAAGGAGATCGGTGCTGGCCTCATCGCCCTGTCAACTCTGATGACGACCACCATGGACGGCATGGCAGCGGTGATCCGGCAGTTGACCGAGGAGGGTATCCGAGAGCGCTTCAAGGTGATTGTGGGAGGTGGGCCGCTCTCCCAAGGATTTGCCGACCGCATCGGTGCCGATGGCTATGCGGTGAACGCGGCGGACGCGATACGCCTGGCGCGCTCGCTGGTGGGTGTGGACGTCCGGGTCGAAACAGGTGCGGCAGCCTGATGTCTCCCGATCAGATGACTCCACTTGCCAGGCTCTCCGCTTACGCAGCGGGGCAGCCGATTGATCGGCTCCCCTGTGTCCCGATCGTCGGGAACACGGCGGCCCGGGTAATCGGGGCGAAGGTCGGTGCTTTCAGGGGCAACGGCCGGCTGATTGCGAAGGCGCAGGTGGCAGCCTACCGGCTCTTTAACTACGACACCATTCGGATCTTCACCGATCTCTACACCCAGGCCGAGGCGATGGGCGCGACGGTGCATTATCCGGAGGACGAGACCGCCTACCTGGCTGCTCCCGCGCTCAAGGACATCTCAGCGTTGCACCGGCTCCGTCCGGCCGATCCACTGAAAGACGGGCACCTCCCGCATCACCTGGACGCGATGCGGCGCGCAGTCGATGCCGTCGGCTCAGAGGTTGCCGTCACCGGCGCCGTCACCTGCCCCTTCACCAATGCCTCGTTTCTGGTCGGGGCCGAAAACCTGGCGAGGCTCATGATGAAGGATAAGGGAGCAGTTCACAAGCTGTGCGAAATTACGCTTGAGACGAGCCTAGCCTACGCCGAGGCGATCATCGATGCTGGCTGCACCCCAAGCCTGACCGATGCCATGTCGTCGATGTCGGTTATCAGCCCCAGGCAGTTTCGGGAGTTTTCCTACCCCTATCTGAAGCTATTGATCGGGTACCTGCACAGCAGAGGTAAGAGTGTCACCCTGCACATTTGCGGCAAAACCTCGGGAATCTGGGAGGATATGGTTGCGGCGGGCGCCGACTGTCTCAGCCTTGATAACGACGCCAGCCTCGGGGAGGCAAAGCATGCGGTGGGGGATCGAGTGCGTCTCATGGGGAACGTGCATCCTTCAGCGATCATGCTGCAAGGGACCCCGGCGGAAGTTCGCCAGGCGACATTGAAGTGCCTCGGACAGGGACATGACAACCCAAAAGGGTTCATCGTCGCCTCCGGTTGCAGCCTCCCGACCGAGACACCTTTCGCGAACATCCACGCCATGCTCGACGCCGTGCGCGAGGCGGGGTGGCCGCCGAGACGAGAATAAAGAAATGCGTTCGCTATCCCCTCGCCCTCCGGGAGAGGGGCGGGGGTGAGGAGTGGCCATCTGGTGAATCCTGTTCTGCCAGATTGTTCGAGGCCCCTTCCGTTCTTCGTGGCAACTCCCTCACCCGCCCTCCGGGCACCCTCTCCCGGAGGGCGAGGGTTTGGTATGCAAATGGATGTATTAGAAAGAAATATTATAACAGGAAGCCGGGAGTGACGGTATGAGTTTAAGTCCCAAAGATCGTTTGTTGGATACCCTGAATAGGAAGAGGGTGGACCGGCCCCCGGTGGTCTGCACCGGCGGGATGATGAACGCCGCCATAGTCGACGTGATGACCCGAACCGGCCATACCCTCCCTGACGGGCATTTCCGCTCCGACCTGATGGCGGAACTCGCCAGCGACATTCAGCATGATACCGGTTTCGAAAACTTCGGCATTCCCTTTTGCATGACGGTAGAGGCCGAGGTGCTGGGGAGCGAGATCGATTTCGGCACCCTCGCCTGTGAACCGAAGATCGCAAGGGAGCTCTATCCCTCGGTTCAGTCCGTCGTCCGGAAGGACATCGCAGCCATGCTCGACGCGGGCCGGATTCGCACCGTCGCCGAGGCCGGAGAGCGGCTCAGCAAGGCTTACCCCGACGTTCCGGTGATCGGCAGCCTGTGCGGGCCGGTCAGCACTACCGCCTCGGTCGTCGATCCGATGCAGTTCTTCAAGGAACTCTATAAGAACAAGGAACAGTCGCACCGGGTGCTCGATTACGTGAGCGACTTCCTGATCGCCTTCGCCCGGGTCCTGGTGGATAGCGGAGCCAGCGCCATCTGCATCGGCGACCCGACAGCGACAGGTGAGATTCTGGGCCCTAAAATGTTCTCCGAATACGCCGTCACCTATCTGAACAAGGTGATCGACGGCATACATGCGACAGGCGTCCCGGTGCTGGTCCACATCTGCGGCGAAATGAAGGCGGTGAAATCTTCCATTCCCAGACTGCACTCCGATGCCATCAGCACGGACGCCTTTGTCAACCTGCGGCTTTTGAAGCAGGAATTTCCGCAACTCACCACCATGGGGAACCTGAGCACCTTCCTGCTGGAATTCGGCGATCCGGATAAGGTGGCGCGCCAGACCGGCAATCTGGTGCGGGACGGCATCGACATCATCTCACCCGCGTGCGGCCTGAGCACCTCCTCCTCGATCCTGAACATCCAGGCGATGACGCGGGCTGTCAGGGAGGGGAAGTAACGTGGTATCCGTCCACTTCCTTCCCTTAAACCGCACGGTAAGCGTTCCCAAGGGGACCACCATCCTTGCGGCAGCGCGCCTGGCCGGCGTAACCATAGACTCGCCCTGCAACGGCGCTGTCGTCTGCGGCAAATGCGCAGTGCGTCTGGCGGGCGATTCCCTGCACCGGGTCAAGCAGAAAGGTCTGCACCAGCTTTCCAAAAGGCAGCAGTTAGCCGGATTGGTGCTCTCCTGCGCGGCCGAGGTGCAAGGCGACATCGTGGTGGATGTGCTGGAGGGACAATTGAGCCGGGAGCTGAAGATCACTAGTCACGGCGAGTCCGTGGCCGTGGCACTCGTTCCCCACATCACGAAGGTGTATGCCGCGGAGCGCGATGTCACCACGGTGTATGGAGGCAGCGATTCTCTCTTCGAGGAAAAGGGGGATAGCTCGGGCGAGAGTTTCGGGGTGGTGGTGGATATTGGCACGACAACGCTGGTGGTTTCCTTGGTGGATCTGATGCTCGGGGTGGAGCTAGCCACCGCCTCGGCGCTCAACCCCCAAAGCCGCCACGCCCAGGATGTCCTGTCCCGGATCAAAATGGCTGCGGACGAGCACGGCATGGCCGAGTTGCACAACGGCGTAATCGGGGAGATCAACCGGCTGATCCGGGAGGTTTCGGACCAGGCAGGTGTGCGCAGGGCACGCATTTACGAGGTCGTCCTGAGCGGGAACACCTGCATGCTGCACCTCGCGGTCGGCGTCAATCCCGCCTCGCTCGGAAAGTACCCTTATACTCCGGCGCTTTCCTGTGACAGCTATCTTGAGGCGGCCACGGTCGGACTCGGCATTGCCCCGGGAGGTCTGGTCTATCTGCCACCCATCATCTCAGCTTACCTCGGCGCCGACATAAGCGCCGGGCTGCAGGCGGTGCGGTTGCACGAGGAGCGAGATTCGATTCTCTTCGTGGACATCGGCACTAACGGCGAGATGGCGCTTAGCCACGGAGGGCAACTCTGGGCGACCTCAACCGCCGCGGGACCAGCCTTTGAGGGCATGAATATCACCTTCGGGATGCGGGCAGGGGAGGGCGCCATAGAGCGTTTCTCCTTTCTGAAAGGTGGAGCGGTAAAGATTAAGACAATCGGCGCCAAGGAGCCTGCAGGAATCTGTGGAAGCGGTCTCATGGACATCGTTGCGGCCCTCGTTTCCCACGGGGTGCTCGGTAAAAACGGCAAGTTGGTCAGCCCGGAGAAATCTGAGCTACCTCCCGGGATCGCCGATCGCCTGGTGCAACGGGACGGTAAGACGGTATTCCTGGTGACTGACCAGGTATGGCTGACCCAGAAGGACGTCCGCCAGGTTCAGCTTGCCAAGGGGGCGATCAGGGCAGGCGTGGAGTTCCTGCTACGCGAAGCTGGAGTCGCCGCCTCTTCCCTTAACAAGGTACTGATCGCCGGATCCTTTGGCTTTCACCTGACCGCTCAAAGCCTGACAACCATGGGACTTCTCCCGCCAGAGGTCGCCGGTTGCATAGAGTTCGTTGGCAACACTGCTAAAAGCGGCGGCGAGGCTTTCCTGCTGAATCGCGATTCCCGCAGGGAAATGGTAGAAGTGGTAAAGGGGATTTCAGTGCTCGAACTTGCCAACTGCCAGGATTTCGACCGCGTCTTCGTAGACTGTCTGTCCTTTTGAAGCAAATACCACGGTGAACGCTACAGCGGCATCGAAGTTGCAGAAATACTGATTTTCAACCGACTAACGGCCACGGCCTTTGAAAAAAGGAGTAAAAAATGTCCCCGAAGAAAATCAAAACCATCGCGATCTACGGCAAAGGGGGAATTGGCAAATCCACCACCACCTCGAACATCACCGCGGCACTTTCAGTCCTGGGGCTCAAGGTCATGCAGATCGGTTGCGACCCGAAGAGTGATTCCACCACCACGCTACGTGGGGGAGGGTATATTCCAACCATCCTCGATACCCTGCGCGAAAAAAAGAGCGTGAAGACCAACGAAATCATCTTCGAGGGCTTCAACGGAATCTATTGCGTCGAAGCGGGCGGCCCCGCTCCCGGAGTCGGTTGCGCCGGACGGGGTATCATCACATCAGTGGAGCTTCTGAAAAATCAGAGGGTCTTTGAAGAACTCGACGTGGACGTGGTCATCTACGACGTACTGGGTGATGTCGTTTGCGGCGGGTTTGCGGTGCCGATCCGCGAAGGGATTGCCGAACACGTCTTCACTGTGTCCTCATCGGACTTCATGGCGATCTATGCAGCCAATAACCTGTTCAAGGGGATCCAGAAATACTCCAACAGTGGCGGAGCGCTGCTCGGCGGAGTCATTGCCAATTCCATCAATACGGCCTACTCCAAAGAAATCGTCGACGACTTCGTGGCGCAGACCAAAACGCGTGTAATTGAATACGTGCCCCGCTCCGTGACCGTCACCCAGTCCGAATTGCAGGGAAAGACCACCATTGAAGCTTTTCCCGATTCAGAGCAAGGGAAAATATACCAGCGGCTGGCTCAAAAAATTTACGAACATATTGAATCTAAAGTCCCGGCGCCGCTAAACGACAAGGACCTGCACGACTGGGCCTTCAAGTGGGCAGATACATTGCTGGCAATGGAGACAGGCGAGGTGAGGAGTCAGGCGGCCAGTATATAGGGAACCAAGATGGCAACCAACCCGATTTGCGTTGCATTGTAGAAAAATCTGCGGGGCCAACTTTGAAAAGCTTGACACGGGATCAAATCTCAGGTAATAAACTACCAAGTCCATAGGGTTGATGATTTAGCTGAGGCGGAGAACCTGACGTTCCGTAACGGGTAGATTCGTTTCGAACCACACTGTGAGGCCAGATAGGCCAGCAGTATTGGGTTTGCAAAACTGAGTGGATGCGTTTCAGGTAACAACTACATAACAGGTATAACAGCCTGATTGATAAATAAGTGCTGCGCTGACCAGACAAACTGGAGGCCGGGGGAAGAAATTCCTTCGGCCTTTTCTCGTTTTCGAGCCGATTCTGATCAGCCGCACGCAGATTCAGACCAGTAAGCAGGGGATGCCAATGACAGCTTCAATCACTACAAAGAAGAAAATTATCAACAAGGCCCGTGCATTAGGCGCGAGTCTGGTGAAATTCGCTCCGGTCTCTCGCTGGGACGAATTCAACGAGGTGAGCCCCGCGTATCGCCCCAGGGCGCTCTGGGACAAGGTGGAAACAGTCATCGTCATTGGCGTACCCATGCTGCTGCCAATTCTGGAAAGCACCCCGTCCATCAACTACCAGGAGATGTACAACTCGACCAACAGCCTGCTGGACCAGATCGGTTTCCGGCTGTCGGTCTATCTGAACGATCAAGGACACGCCTCCATATTCATGCCGCGAGACGGCTACGGCAACCTGGAAATCCTGCTCGCCAAGCCCCCTGGCTGCTTCAGCCATGTTTTCGCCGCGAAGTACGCCGGCATGGGGACCATCGCCTACAGCCACAACCTGATCACCAAGGAATACGGTCCGAGGGTGCGCATGGTGTCAATCTTCACCAGCCTGAAACTTGCGGGCGACCCGGTGTCCGAGACGGACATATGCATCAAATGCGAGGTCTGCCGGAAACTCTGTCCCTCCCAGGCCTTCACCACCCGACCGGACTCGGTGATAGCCGAGATGGACGTCGACTCCTGTACCAGGCATCACCAGGTGCTGCGCGGGGAAAATCGCTGGCCTTGCGGTACCTGCGCCAAGGTCTGCCCGGTGGGTGCGGACCGCAAACTGTACGAGAGTGCCAACATCGGGCTTTACCTGAATGAAAAGGATGCACTGGACTTGAATCCTGACGACCCGCGTTATAGCTCCTGGGTTCATCAGAGGACCCATGGCTCATCTGGAACGAGAATCTACTAATCGTCAAAGAATCCCGGCGACAGCTGATACTAAATGACACGGAGGAACATTATGAAGAGCATCATCCTGAGATTCGCCGGCCTTGCCGCCCTGGCCCTTTCATTGAGTGCAATGAGTACCGGTTGCAGTAAGCAGGGATCGAAGCCCGAGGTTGTGAAGCTGGATTTCGCCTACTACAACCCCATCAGTCTTGTGCTCAAGGACAAGAAGTTCCTGGAAGAAGCATTGGGTAAGGACGATGTCAAAGTTGAGTGGATCCATAGTCTCGGCAGCAACAAATCTCTGGAACTGCTGAACAGCAAGAGCTCGGATTTCGGATCTACCGCAGGTGTCGCCGCGCTGATCGGCAAGGCAAACGGCAATCCCATCAAGTCGGTCTATGTGTACTCCAAGCCGGAGTGGACAGCCCTGGTGGTCCGGGGCGACAGCAAGCTCACCAAGGTCGAGGAGTTGAAGGGGCAAAAGGTTGCGGTCACCCGGGGAACCGATCCGCATGTCTTCCTGCTACGCGCTCTGGACAAGGTAGGCCTCACCGAAAAAGACATCGAGCTGGTGCCGCTGCAGCACCCTGACGGTAAGAACGCACTGGAAAAGGGCGATGTGGCGGCCTGGTCCGGTCTGGATCCGCTCATGGCGACTACCGAAGTAGACCAGGGATCCAGGTTTTTGTTCCGCGACCCGAGCCTGAACACCTACGGCGTATTGAACGTTCGCGAGGAGTTCGCCCAGAAATACCCCAAATACGTGGAGAAGGTGATCGCCGCCTACGAAAAGGCGCGCCTTTGGGCGCTTCAGAACCCGCAGGAGTACAAGCAGATCCTGGTACGGGAAGCGAAGCTCAACGCTGCCGTGGCTGCCAAGGTGCTGGAGCGTACCGACCTGAGCGACCCCGTGATCGGCGACAAGCAGAAAGCGGCCATCGGCGCGGCCGGCGACGTGCTGAAGAAAAGTGGTGTTATCAAGCCTGAGACCGATGTGCCGGCCGTCGTCAATGGACTGATCGATCCGCAGTACGTGCTGCGCGTTGTCAATAAGTAGGGGGACCGGATGGAAGTCGCTGGAGAAGAGATCACCGTCGTCACAGGGTCGCAGCCGGTGCCAAGCCGTGAACCGAAGGGGAGAGATATCACGGCCGCCGAGTCCTGGCAGGGAGCCATCGTGCCGCTGCTCATACTGCTGGCCTGGGAAACCCTCTCGGCCGGTGGGGTGCTGCCGGCCAACTGGCTGCCGGCTCCGTCAGAGATCGTCAGGACCATTTTCGATCTTGCCAAGGGTGGTGAGCTTTTCCGGCATATCGGGACAACGCTGGCGCGCATCACGGCGGGCTTTCTGATCGGGGCGACGGCAGGGACCGTTCTGGGCGGAGTAGCCGGGTCCTCACGGCTGTTTCGCCGGCTTTTCGATCCGCTGCTCCAGTCGCTGCGCAGCATCCCCTCCATGGCATGGGTGCCACTGTTCCTGCTCTGGCTGGGAATCCACGAGACGTCTAAGATCGCCCTGATCGCGGTCGGGGTCTTCTTCCCGGTGTATCTGAACTTATTGAGCGGCATACTCCAAGTGGACCGCAAACTTTTGGAGGTGGGGCATATCTTCAAGCTGAACGGGACCCAGCAGTTGCGCCGGGTCATTCTCCCCGCGGCCCTGCCGGCATACCTGGTTGGGCTGCGCAGCGGCCTGGGACTTGGTTGGATGTTCGTGGTCGCCGCCGAGATTATGGGCGCCAGCAAGGGGCTCGGTTTCCTGATGATCGATGGCCAGATGACCGGGCGTGCCTCCATCATCATTGCCAGCATCATCCTTTTCGCCCTGTTCGGAAAGCTGACCGACCGGGCAATCGAACAGGCGGGGCGCTACTTCCTGCGCTATCAGCAGGACTAGTCACGCAAACAGGTGGAGCCAATCATGATTGCAGAACAGAACGTCGTCAACAACCTCCAGGTGCGCAACCTGCACAAGCGCTTCCGCGGGCAGCAGGGTGAGGTGGTCGCCCTTCGTGACATCAACCTGTCCATCCGCGTCGGTGAGTTCGTCTCCATCGTGGGAAGTAGCGGCTGTGGCAAGAGCACTCTGTTGCGCATCATCGCCGGGCTGGAGCGCGAATTCGAAGGTGACGCGTTCCTGGACCGGGAGCCGATCAGCGGTCCCGGTCCCGACCGCGGGGTGGTGTTCCAGGAGCACCGTCTTTTCCCCTGGCTGTCTGTCCGCGACAACGTAGCCTTCGGTGTGGCTGCTGACGCGCCTGCCGAGATACACCGCTCGGTGCAAGAGCATATAGCTCTGGTCGGGCTGAAAGGTTTTGAGAAGGCGTATCCCCACCAACTCTCCGGGGGGATGGCGCAACGCGCAGCAATAGCCCGGGCGCTGGTGAATCGCCCCAAGGTATTGCTACTGGACGAGCCTTTCGGTGCCCTTGACGCGCTCACCAAGATCCAGATGCAGCAGGAAATCCTGAGAATCTGGGAGGCCGAGCAGACCACCATGATCATGGTCACCCACGACATAGACGAAGCGGTTTATCTGGGTGACCGCGTGGTCGTCATGTCGAACCGTCCCGGGACCATCAAGAAAATCATACCCGTCGACCTTCCCAGGCCGCGTGACCGCGGGAATTTCGACTTTACCCGGAAACGGAATGAGGTCTACCAGGAATTCTTTGCCTCCGCGGAGAGTATCCCGGAATACGTCATCTAGTCGGATAAAACCACCCAAAACAGCCGTGCTGACCAGACGAACTGGAGGCCGGAGGAAGCAATTCCTTCGGCATTTTCTCGTCTTTGAGGTCACGAGAAACAGGGTAGGGGGGGCAGGCACTGGGCAGTCCCAATTTTGGTAAGTAACGAGGGGTGAACACTTGACGACTGGACGATAGGTGACCTATCCGGTGTGATCGGACCAGGCTGCCCACGCATCAAATCAAGGGAGAAATAACAATGTCGGCATCGTCCTTCAAAGAGACCATGACTTCCAAGGAGCGTACCGTTGCGGCCCTGTCAGGCAAGCCGTATGATCGGATTCCGGTCAACCTGCTGATCAGCGACCATGCGGCGCGGGTCATAGGAGTGAGCGTCGGCGATTACAACAACTCGGCCCGGCTGTTGGCTAAAGGGCAGGTTGCAGCCTGGCGCAGGTACGGCTCTGACAACGTCAACACGGGCCCGGGATTGGTCGGAATCGCTGAAGCGATCGGCAGCACCATTGCCTTTCCGGACAGTAGCCCCTATGTTGCGGACCATGCGGTCAAGGAGGTGTCCGACCTGGTCCGTTTGAAGGTACCCGACCCCGAGCGTGACGGTAGGCTGCCGCTGTTTCTTGAGGCGGCGAGTATCGTCCTCAAAGAGATTGGCGATCAGGTACCGCTATCCATGACAACTTCGGGTCCCTTCACTACCGCGGCGAGCATCCGCGGAACGGAGCGTTTCCTGCGCGACCTGTACAAGAACCCGGCCTTTGCCCATGAGCTACTGCGCTTGGCAACCGACAGCATCATCCGCTTCGCCGCCTCCGCCGTGCAGGTTGGTGCCAGAATAGGCCTCGCCGACCCGACGGCATCAGGGACCATGATTGCCCAAGATCAATTCCGAACCTTTGTCCTGCCCTATCTGCAGGAGGTTACTACGGCGATCACGGCTCTGGCAGGCGTTGCCCCCTCGCTCCACATCTGCGGCAACACCTCGAAAATATGGAGTGAGATGGCCGACACCGGCGTGTCCGTGCTGAGTCTCGACGATGCCGTCGACCTGGGTGAGGCCAAGTGTCTAGTAGGCAACAAGGTTGCGTTGCTTGGCAATGTTCGTCCCACGGCGAGCATGTATCTGGGGACACCGTACGATGTCATGGCTGACGTCAGGCAGTGCCTGTCCAAGGGATGGGATAACCCTAAGGGGTATATCCTGGGGCTAGGATGTGGACTCCCCATAGACACACCGCCCGAAAACATTCACGCGCTGGTTGCAGCGGCCCGCAACATCGGTCGCTGGCCACTTGATCCAGCCACGTTTCAGCCTCAAGCGGCGTTGAACCCCGAATGTCAGAGATAAAAACCTTCCGGAGATGCAGCGCCAAGGCTTCATCAAGTGGCATCAACTCCGGAAGGCCGGACTCTATCTGGGGGGAACTCGATTCCATCCGTTCGCATCTCGGCAATTAGGGCTAGAAACGGGACAAATTTAGAAACGGGACAGATTTATTTACTGCTAATAGAAACGGGACAGATTTATTTACTGCTAATGAATAGGGAAGGTGAGGAAGCAACTACGAAGGATGCGGTCGCTAGGCGGCCTCCTTAAATGGTTTGACTTCGCGCTTGATACGCTCTGCCAGGATAACCTCTGCTGTTTCAAGGCCATATCCGGCCTGTAGATTCATCCAACTCTGGGCGTCGGTGCCGAAGAAGCATGCGAGGCGCAGGGCGGTGTCGGCCGTGATTGCTCGCTTGCCGGCGCAAATTTCATCGACGCGGCGCTGAGGCACTCCGATGAACTTTGCCGTGGGCCAAAGTGCAAAATGTCTACTTTGCGCACAGGTCCCTCATGGATGCGAGTATCCATACCCCCTGAAGCTTTTTAGGTTCTACCAATCTCCATATTCATCGCGCGCTGGTCAGTAGTCCCGTTTCTCAACTGCCGATTTGCTCCAGGTAGCTGGTCCCCCATTTATGCATCGCGTCGAAGATAGGTTTCAGGGTCTGGCCGAATTCCGTGAGCGAATATTCAACGCGAGGCGGAACTTCGGGGTAAATTTTCCTTTTGATCAGCCCGTCCGTTTCCAGTTGGCGGAGTTGTTGCGTCAACATCTTCTGGCTCACTCCAATGATCCCCCTGTTGAGTTCGCCAAATCTCTGCGTTCCCCTCAATAACAGGTTCCTCATAATCAGCACCTTCCACTTATCTCCAAGCAGATTGACCACTACCTCAATTGGACATTCCATAATCATAACTCCCTGTCATTACACATTGGTTACTTTCGGGTAAGTATATAACTTTATAGTGCTTACTTGCAATAAGTTCGTAACCGTCTTATTCTGACTTCAAGAAGCGGGGATTAGAAGGCCCGTCTTAACGAAGGAGGGTTTATTTATGGAACAGCAGGTTGGTAAACACAATCACTTGTCAGATGGAGGAGGAGAAATGGTAGATAGCAAAGTAATCGATGCATTCCACATGATGTGGGGAAGTTTCCCGGAGCCGGTACGGTTGATTCACAAGGATCGCAAGGTGCTGGCAGTCAACGAAATCGCTGCAAGCAGGGGGATGGAGGTTGGTGTCTCCTGTTTTTCGGTCGGCAATCCCGAATTTCACAAGGTCTGCGGTGCTAATGAGGCGCTCGCCTCGAATAAGGGGCAGCGAATGAATGCGCCCGACGGGAGAATCAGATTCTGGAGCCCTGTAAGGAACTGTCCGGATGTCTTTATCCACTTCATCATTTTCAGAGAACCGCCACAATAAAGATGCACCCTCGGTCGCACATTCACAACAATGTGGATCGGCGTACAATTCTGACTCATGATCGGCGCGCGTATCCCCCCCTCGCCGATAAGCGCCTCAAGGGTCGCTGTGCACACATTGATCACCACCGAGGTCTTGATTCGCGAGAGGATTTCCCGTGATGCAAGTGGCAGTTCGATCAGCCTGAGGCGCGCTCCCGGAGGGAGGCCAATAGCTTCAGCCAATTCGCGACTCTCAGGCGGGATGTGCCTAAGTCCTGCGTAGGTATTCCGGACCATCGGGAGAAGGCGTAGAGCGCGAGCGCGACTATCACCGGCCGCCTGCAAATACCTAGAAGCGGGATGATGAAGACGAAGAGGGTGAGTGAAGGATGGTCTGGATGACGCCGGTGAACCCCAGAGCCAGTTGACCGAGCCCTGGCCGAGTCGGTCGGCGAGAAAGTTGGAGGACGGCGGATACCGCACGCGCTGCAACAAGCGGTTATACGCTTGGGAACAACCTGTGGGGACCGACCTTGAAATCTTGACTTCGGTTCCCCATGCGGCTGCAATATCAAGTTTTCAAGGCCTGCCGCCCCATCGCCCTCCATGTTGCAAAAGCTTCTAGCGGGCTCTCCCAATCGTTTTTGCCATTAAAAAGGTGGTTTTAAGGCGACTAGTAGGCCATTAAATCCCAAATAGATGACTTGTTTTGGGTGGTTAGCTTGGTCCGACCCTAGGCCTAGTTTCCAAGTCCGGATCTGTGGGAGGCCTGGGGAGGTAACGACTCAGGGCCACCCGGCCTTATGCCCCGCCGCGCATAAGCGCGAATCCTTGCGCTGACCCACTTAGGCAAGGGACCGCTGGTCACCGAGGATCATTTGTCGAAAGTTGTCAGCCGAGCATCGACATCAGCTACAAAGACTGCGAGCATGCTTGCCGGCTCAGTTGCACTCGCATTCTCGCTGACGAGATGCTCACTGCCGGGGGGTTCGAAGAAACTCTCGCCAGCCTTGTAGACCTTGGCCGGACCGGTCGCGGAGTTTTCAGATCTGATTGCGCCCGAGAGTACATAGGCAAATACACTTCCGGCGTGATGATGCTGACCTGATTTACCGCCCGGTGCATAAATTACCTTGACGACTGTGAGGGTCTTGCCGGATGCGTTGGCGAGCTTCTCAGTGCGTACCGGCCTCACCTCGACGCCTACTTCTTGTCCATGTGCTCCGGACTTTGGTCCAGCCAACATGGCACCGGCCGCAAGCAGTGCTGCACAAGCCGCAATCCGTCGAATCTTTATAAATGAAGTGTTCATAGGTTACCCCTTTTGTGACGTCCGCCTGGTCGGTATGCTTCACTTGCGGTACTAGAATAAGCCGGCATAGGCAGCGGTGCGGGCCAGGATGGGGTACGACAACGATTCGTTTTTTTGGGGGCCATAAGGAATTTTCGAGCTGTTCATAAATCCACCGCCAAGACTATCTTGCCCCGCTTGTGCGGCTTTCCTGCCAGCATTTCGTGTGCCAGGCGCGCTTCAGTCAATGGCAACACCTCGCCGACATTCGTGGTAAGATGACCGGAATCGAGCAACTCGGCAATCCTAGTAAGACCGTTGGAAGTGACGGCGACGAGTAAGAACTCGCCGCGGACCTGGTACTGAGCAGCCTTGTCCTGATCTGGCTGAGCAACCGATGAAACGAGAACCCCTCCGGGTTTGAGAACTTCGAAGGAGCGGTCGAGCGTCTCCCCGCCGACCGTGTCGATGACGACGTCCATATCCCTAACCTTCTCCTCGAAGCGAGCCGTTTGCACGTCGATGACCTGGTCGGCACGCAGGGTATGAACGTAATCCAGATCACGGCCAAATGCAGCGGCAATAACCTCTGCACCGGCTCTCTTCGCCAACTGGACCGCGTAGGCTCCGACATTGCCGGCGGCACCATGCACAAGCACCCGCTTTGTGCCATCCACCAGTCCCTGATCGAACACCATCTGCCATGCCGTGCTGGCCACGACCGGGACAGAAGCGGCCTCGACGTAACTCAGCCTCTTAGGCTTGAGTGCGATCATGGCGGCGTCTGCTGTAGCGTACTCGGCATAAGCTCCGGTGAAGCGACTATTCGTTACGCCAAAAACTTCATCGCCGGGGCGAAGATCTGACACACCCAGGCCAACTTTGTAGACAACCCCTGAAAGATCCGATCCAAGAATCAATGGCAACGGCTGAGGAAGAACGCTCATGCCAGACCTCACCCAGGCATCCCATGGTCCAACTCCCGCCGCCTTGACCCGGACCAGCACCTGCTCCTCTCCGGGCACGGGTAGGGGCACCTCTTCGTACACGATAGCCTCAGGTCCGCCGAAGTGGTGAACGCATACTGCTTTCATCACCCGTCTGGCTGCCCCACCCGCTGTAGCAGGAACATTCCCCATTGTCTGCCTCCAGATGAGTTCGAACTTCCTTATCAACTAACCTCACCGCGTCCCATACTCCGTGAAAACGTAATCTCTTTCCTTCACTATCGAGTGGCACTTAAACCCGCACTTGGCGTCGTTCCCCTGTGGCGGCTTGTCTGCTAGGGTGCCCGTCCTGAGCGTAGCGGACGCGGCGTCGTATTCGAACGCGGCCCATCCCCACCCGCCACTGTCCGCGAACCTCTTGCTGTCCTTCACCATGAAGTCGACGTCATGCAACGTGCCCGGCACAGTCGCTGCGGGAAACGCCTCCATCTTTTTCGGAATCCAATGGATCTTAGCCATCCTGGAACCGTCGGGGAAAGGCTTGCCGTTGCCGGGAACTCCGGCTAGGTAGGCCTTGATCATGACTGGATTGGCGAGGATCACGGCAAACTTGCCTCCGTCCTCACTCATAGACACGAACTGCCAGGCTTCGTAACCCTTGAACTCCGAGAAAGCGAGCCCACCTGGCACTTTCAAGGTGTACTTGTCTTGCGCGGAAATGGCCCTGCCGCCCAACACGGCGATCACGGCCGCAATGGTGGCGGCACTGGCCAAGGCTTTTGCGCCAAAGAAGCGACGGTCACGGTTGATTCCTGCAGACATTAGTTCGTCGTCATTTTTTTGATGGTTGTCCATGTTTCGTCTCCTTTTGGGGGTTGATAGTGTATCTGACGCGGCCCCCGTCGTGGCCTGGATGCACAAAAGAAAACGACGCCACACCAGCTAAATGTTCGATCTTGACTGGGGCACCAAGCTGATATTTTGCGAATTTGCTGCCAAACGGCGGCCTCGGTCCAATAAGACCGACCTCATGGCTCTCTCGACTACGGTGGTGTCCATTAAGTAAACATTCCTAATGCGAAAAGTCAACCAAGGGAGCCCCATGGGGTCAGGTTCGACGTTTGGGAGCCCCATGTGGTCAGGTTGGACGTTTGGGAGCCCACCCGGGGCAAGTTCGACATTTGGACATCTTGCGGTACCCCCCCTATGCCTCGTAAACTACCAAGTTACTGGTATACCGCCGGATGGGCACCAGGCGAACATCGAAACGGAGCCTAGTATGAAGAGTAAAGTATGTTTCTATGGTGCCCTGACAGCTCTCTTGTGACTGATGATGCTCGCGGACAGGGACGTCGCCCTTGTCCAGCAAAGTCACGAGGGGCACGGGCCGCAGCCTAAAGCCCGCTACCTCATGAGGAAGGCGGCTCCCGTTTTATCCAGTTAGCCGACTCTAACTACTGCTGCACAATTTAAGGAGAAAATGTTAACATTAAGGTTGGAAGATAAATCTGGGCAAGATGAATCTGCAGTGAATCTGGGGTCGGACCAAACCAACTTTAGGTAAACATGAGTGAAACCATCATTTGAAGCGCCTTTTCTAGCCTTGGTGCGACCTTTTTGCGGGCGAAATTGCTCACTGGTGATCTGGGTCAAGCATGTCCTCTCGTTCGACTTCTCGGAGCCGGAAGCCTATCGCCGGGACGTGCCGAACGCTCATGTACAATGGAGGCGACCCGAGTGTACCCCATGAAAGTCAAACGAAAAATAAAGGAGAAATAACATGAGAATACTTATGGTACTGACATCCCACGACCAACTGGGCAACACTGGCCGTAAGACCGGCTTCTGGCTTGAGGAATTCGCGGCCCCTTACTTTGTGTTCAGGGACGCTGGTGTCAAGCTGACGCTGGCCTCTCCGAAAGGCGGGCAGCCCCCGCTCGATCCAGTGAGCGATTTGCCGGAGAATCAGACTCCCGCGATGGTCCGGTTCAAACAGGATCCGGAGGCGCAAAAAGCTCTCGCCAATACCGTCAAACTTGCGGACGTGAAAGCGGAAGACTTCGATACCGTTTTCTATCCTGGTGGCCACGGCCCGATGTGGGATCTCGCGGAGAGCCCTACGTCGATCGCCCTTCTGGAGGCCTTCTACAATTCGGGCAAGCCAATCGCATTGGTGTGCCATTCGCCCGGGGTACTTCGCCATGTAACTTACCAGGGCGCTCCACTGGTGAAAGGAAAACACGTTACCGGGTTCACGAACGGCGAGGAAGAGGAGACACAGCTCACGAAGGTTGTGCCGTTCCTGGTCGAAGATGAACTGCTGCGGCTCGGTGCCATATTCGAAAAGAAGGCGGACTGGCAGCCTTTTGCCATCACTGACGGCCGACTCGTCACTGGCCAGAACCCCGCATCATCGACGTCCGCGGCTCAAGCGCTTCTGAAGCTCATGACTGCATCAGAATCGGAGTCGGAAAAGACCGCCGTACAAATCGAACAGAAGAGCTACGAAATGCCCCCGCGGGACGGGATCAGCATCGCGCATTTTCTCACCGTCGCCGACATCGAGCGATCCGCACGCTACTATGAGAAGGTTTTTGGCGCCCGAATTCTGAGCCTGGGCGACGGCAACGCGCCAGGGTACCTTCAGCTCGCCAATATCTGGATGATTTTGAACGTCGGCGGCGGGCCTACCCGGGACAAGCCGACGGTAACGCTCAGCGTTCCCGACCCGGATCACATCAGCAGCTTTATGAATTTCCGCGTTGCGGATATTCGAGCGTGCTATCAGTTATGGAGAAGTCGAGGAGCCGAATTCATCACGGAACCGATCCCCAAGTACGGCGAGATGCGCTGCTACATCCGCGATCCTGACGGTTACATTATCGAGGTCGGGCAGAGCACCGCGCTCAAGTACGGTTAACGCGGCACTGGACCGGTTGGCAGCGCTGAAGCCGGCCATTGTTGTTGCCGGTCACAAGAAGTCTGGTGCGCCGGGCTCACCGTCGGCGCTCCAAGACTCTAAGCGATATCTGCTGGACTTTGACCGACTGGGGCAGACCACGGCGTCCGACGAAGAGCTGTTCAACCAGATGACCAAGCTTTACCCCGACTGGGTAACCAACCAGTCGTGGTTGATGTTCGGATTCCCGGGTGTTTGATGTGAACGCTCGCTCGCGTATGAGCGGAACCGGTGTTGTCGATGAATAGAGGTGAAAGATGAAAGCAATTGTTGTCAACCAATACGGCGGTCCTGAAGTACTCAATTTCGAAGAATACCCTGACCCGGCTCCAGGACCGGGCGAGGTGCAGGTGCGGGTCGCTGCGACGAGTGTTAATCCGATCGACTACAAACGACGCGCCGGGTTGACGAAGGATTGGTACCCCCTGAAATTCCCAGGACTCATAGGAATCGATATCTCGGGCACTGCGGTCAAGATTGGGACAGGAGTGGAAGGTTTTTCAGTCGGCGACCAGGTGTTCGCTATGGCGGACAATACTTACGCCGAACTTTGTGTCGTGAAAGCCGCGGTTCTGGCGAAGATTCCCAAGGGGCTCGATTTGATCCAGGCGGCGGCGTTGCCGCTGGTGACGACGACTGGCAACCAGCTCCTTTTGGCTACGGAAATCAAAGCGGGCCAGACGGTTCTTGTCGTGGGCGCTGCTGGAAATGTCGGGCGTTCGGCGGTATTCACTGCGAAGGCACGCGGGGCGATTGTGATCGCGGGGGTTTTGCAGAGGCAGATCGATGGCGCGAAGACTGTCGGCGCGGATCAGTTCGTTGCAACCGATGACGACACCGCGATTGCGAATCTCCCGCCGCTCGACGCGGTGGCGGATGCGGTCGGCGGAAGAACCGCCGAGAAGCTGATCGCCAAGGTCAAGCCGGGAGGAATCTATGCAACGGTCGTCGCGGCACCACAGAACGCCGCCGAGTACCCGTCGGTAAAGGCAGTGTTTGTATTCTCGAAATTCGAAAGGGAAACGCTCAAGTTCATGGCCGAAGCTGTGCGAGGTGGCAAGCTGGTAATCCCGATTAGCCTGAAACTGCCACTCAGTGAAGCGGCCAAGGCTCAAGCAATAGCGGAGAAGGGCGGTGTCGGGAAAATCTTACTGGTGCCCTGACATTAATTTGCGAACAGAGGACACGTGGGTCGGCGGCCGGAATCGTCAGACCAGCGGTTTCAGCCGCAGTCCCCGCGGGACCAATACCCGCTCGATCAGCTCGAAAGCCCCCTGCACCAGCAGGGCCAGGAGCGCTGCCGGCACGGCCCCCTGAAGGATCAGCCCGACGTCGTCCAGGCGGATACCTGTAAGGATCGGCTGCCCGTATCCTCCGGCGCCGATAAGCGCCCCCAGGGTCGCTGTGCCCACATTGGGGGCGTCTCAGAAAACGGAAAATAGAGCACGTTAAGGATAGGAAGAGATAGGAATACCGCGGTACAAGGGATACAGGGAGTGGCAACCAAGCTGTCGAAATTGCTATTTTGGGGTGCTCAGAAAACGGCTCCAGAAAAGTGCCTTAAGGGTGTGCATAGGGTGGAACACGTCTATGTGATAACGACCTGCAAACATCCGCGTCAAACCGGTCGACTTGCGAGAACTACGGAGTCTCATTCCTCGCTAGCAAACATCTTGTTTTCTCGCCTCGGAGACGCGGCCAGCGCAGGATTAACGTACTCTGGGTCCGTTTCTAAAGAGACCATTAAGTAGGCCTTTAAGCGATCAGTCCAAGCGTTACCTCCACATGTTCTATACTTTGATTTCTATCTCGATTGTTGTCCCTTGTCCCAAGACCGAATCAACCCGAAAAACGCCGCCAATAAGTTCAGCACGTTCACGCATATTAGTGAGCCCCCACCCGGACCCTGTTGGCAGAGGCGAAGCATTCCGAGCTACAAACCCCTTCCCGTCGTCTGCGATAGTGATCCGAACAAATTCGCCTGTTCTGGTCATGGAAATGGTCACCTTCGTGGCTACGGCGTGCTTTGCGACATTCTGGAGTGCCTCCTGGGTGATGCGGAAGATTGCCGTTTCTTTCTTTGTTTTCAGTCTCGGGAAATTTGGGTCAACATTTACAGCGACCTCGACACCGATCCTATTTGCATATTGCAGTACATGCGAGCGTATGGCCGCTTCCAGGCCGTACTCGTCCAGTTGCTCCGGGCGCAGTTCAGCCATCAAATTGCGCACGCTACGGCTGACATCTTTGGTCAGGTTTCGTGAATCTTCAAGGGCAATGCTGAGAAAGCTTCCGGGTTCACCCTTCACATTATTACTGATGTGAGCTAGATGGAGACCAAGGGCAGAGAGCACCTGTGCGATGTCATCATGCAGGTCCATGGCAATTTTCTTCCTTAAATCCTCTTCCATGACGATGAGCCGTCGGGCATATTTCTTGAGACTCTCCTCGGCCCGTTTATTTTCCGTGTTGTCGAAAATCATACTACGGCTCATCAGAAACCTGCCCTCGCCGTCTCGGATAGCCTCTGAATTGACGATGGCCGGGAATTTTGAGCCGTCCTTGCGGACCATCTCATATCCAAGGTTCCTGACCCACCCTTGTTCCAGAAGCTTTGGGAAGTTGATGTGAAAGGTCTCCGCACTTTCATGTGAGATAACATCGGTAAAACTCAGTGCCCCTATTACCTCATCGCGCTGATAGCCAAGCCACCTGAGCCCTGTATTATTAATACGGACGAATCGCCCCCTCTCGTCCAGTGAATGGTAGCAGCAAGGCGCGTTGTTGTAGAGGTCTTGCAGTTCATCAGTATTGATACGCAGCAACTCTTCGGCACGTTTGCGCTCGGTGATGTCGATCATGGCAACGCGGCATTCCTGTCCCGATGCTGCTACGAGGGCTGCGAGCTGCACAAAGATGGGGTTATTCCCCTTTCCCAGGAGAGCCACCTCACACCCTGATTTTGTTGGGCTCGTGAAGATATTATTGAGAAAGTCCGCGAATGCGGGACGTGATTTGACAGCGACAAACAGCCAGAAATGCTCCCCTATAAGCTGGGAACGATCAACCCCCAAAAGGCTGGCGCTGCTAAGGCTCACAGCATTAACAGTACCCTTGCGGTCAAATGTGAGGTATCCAACCGGGCCCGAATCGAAGAGGGCTGAGTACTTGTCCAAAGAAACCTCGGTCTCAGCACGACTGGCGATGAGTTCCTCGCTCTGCATCTCAAGTTCAATCCGGCTGACTTCAAGCTCATGGAAGGACCTGTTCATCTCCTCCAAAGACCGGGGCGCGTGATTCCCCGTGGGATTTACCTGAAGATACTCTTCGGCATCAGTTCGAAATTCATCTGTCCCTATCGCCTTGTTGCCCTCGGCAGGTCCCATTTCATCCAGCACCTCACGCACTTTGGCTGCCAGGGCAGTCACTGTGAACGGCTTTTGAATGAAAGAAACCCCGATGTCAAGCACGCCGTGGTGGGCAATGATATCAGAGGTATACCCCGACATGAATAGGCGCTTTAGGTGAGGGTAGAGTGAATGCAGCTTTTTTGCCAAGTCACGACCATTCATCTCGGGCATAACCACATCGGTGAGGAGCAGTGTAATATCTCCAACGTGCTCCCTCGCCTTGCACATGGCTTCGTCCGGGGAGTTTGCAGCCAGCACGGTGTAGCCCAGTCGTTTAAGGATCTCCGAGGCTACATCCAGTATTGCAGGTTCATCTTCCACCAGCAGTATGGTTTCCTTCCCGCCTGGAGGTGGAATCACCACAGTTTTGGTTCGCGGTTGAACCTGCCCCTCATGCCGGGGGAGATAGAGCGTAAGTGTTGTACCCAGACCTGGTTCACTGTAGACGCCGATGAATCCAGCGTTCTGCTTGGCCGCACCATACACCGTTGAAAGACCAAGCCCGGTCCCCTCGCCAACATTTTTGGTCGTAAAGAACGGTTCAAAGATATGGGCCAATGTTTCCTTGTCCATGCCATGCCCATTGTCGCTAACCGCAAGACACACATACTCTCCTGGCACAAAGTCCGCGTTTTGTGAGCAGTAGCCCTTGTCGATCACGAGGTTTCTTGCCTCGATGGTGATTTTTCCTCTGCCCGCAATGGCGTCACGAGCGTTGACACAAAGGTTGGCTAGGATCTGGTCGATCTGGGAGGGATCTACCTTTACCGGCCAAAGAGCCTTATTCGGCTCCCATTTGAGGTCAATGTGCTCGCCAATGATCCGTTTCAACATTGTTAGAATGCCCGACACTGACTCATTAAGGTCCAGCACCTTGGGTTCTATGGCTTGTTTGCGTGCAAATGCCAGTAACTGCCTGGTGAGGTCGGCGGATCTTTCGGCCGCCTTGCGGATTTCCTCCATGTTGGCATTGACAGGATGGCCAGGGTCCAAATCCATGAGGGCAAGGTTTGCATGCCCGATGATGACACCTAGCATGTTGTTGAAATCATGGGCAACGCCACCTGCCAGTCGCCCCACAGATTCCATCTTCTGAGCGTGCTGAAGTTGGTTTTCGAGTTTGACCTTCTCAACCTCAGCCTTCTTGCGCATCAGGGCCGATCCGATGTGCGTTGCAATTCCTTCCAAAAGCCCAACCGTTTCAAGGGAGAAGCGTCCTTTACTCTGGTCGTTGAACTGAATCAGGCCAAGGATCCTTTTATTGTTCAGAATGGGTACCAGCGCCATAGACGCATAGCTCTCGCGTATGCATTTGTTGCGAGGATTAATCCGTGGATCTTCGCTAAGGGGAAGGTCCAAAAGCTGGGAAGAGTCGTTAGTCCAGAAGCTCCCCCCGGGTGTGAAGAGCGGGTTAGTCCGGTCGGCCTTACCAGAAAGGACCAAGCCGCACGCACACTCCAGACTTGGATTACCATTTTCATCTCGGCATACCCTCCCTTTCTCGTCACGCTCAACCAGAGTGTTCTCCGTTAAGGTAAAACCTTTGGGAAAGCCGTTTTGGGTGAAATAGGGGAAATCATCTCGCTCTTGCAGTCGAATGCCCACGGCATCCAGCCCGGTTCGGGTTTTCAACGTGGCTAGGACTTGCTCAAGCGAGTCCTGAAGATCAGCCGTGTCGTTCAGAATTTGCAAGACAGCCAATCCCATTTCCCGGTATGCCTCGGTTCGCTTCCGCTCTGAGATGTCGCGAACTATTTTCGATGCCCCGGCAATTCGCCCAGCAATCCTAATCGGCGAAACGGTAACCGATGCCTCGATTCGTCTGCCATCTTTCGTGAGCCGTACGGTTTCAAAAGGGTCAAGCCTCTCCCCTTCAAGTATCCTATGCAGAATCCAGCTTTCCTCTGCATACAACTCGGGGGGGATTATTAGGGTTATCGGTTTGCCGACGGCCTCTTCGCCACAGTAGCCAAATAGGCGCTCCGCCCCGGCATTCCAGTCGAGAGTAACACCGTTCAGGTCCGTGGAGATGATGGCATCCGCTGATGATGTCACAATTTCTGCCAGACGCGCACGCGCTTCTTCAGCCCGCCTGCGCTCAGTGATATCAATAACTACGGCACGACACTCCTTCCTTGATTCGGCGACGACGGCCTCAATCTGCACAAAGACCGAAGGAACCTTGCCTCTCAAAAACATAACCTCGCAGGTTTCTTTGGCATCCCTCGCGAAGACCCTGCAGAGAAAGTCGTGAAAGACCACCCGGTTGTCTCTGACGATAAACGAATCCAAATTCTGGTTTGTCAACAAGGAGCGCGTGGTCCCCAGGATATCTGCGCCAGTGAAGTTGACTGCGAGAATAATCCCAGCGCTGTTCAGGTTAAAGTAACCCACCGGAGCGAAGTCGTAATGGTCGCTGTATTTCCCCAAGAGGGTCTCGGCCTCTTGTTTCTCGTTCCAAGCCCGCCGAAGCTCATCATTCTGCATCTCCAATTCGAAGTTGTTGACCTGCAACTCGTGAATTAGTCGCTGGGATTCTGCAAGTGACCAGAGGGACGTCTCAGCTGGCACCACATCTTCCGCACGACGGGGAAATTTTGCGGAACCCGACGGCAGCCCCTTACTTTTTCTCATGGAATATCCTTTCACTGGCAGACTTGCAAACTTTGGATGGCCTTAACTGGACAATTCATAGACACGCGTTCCCATTGTCTGGGACAAAATTGAACCATTATACATGGGTTTACATAACGTAGGGAATAAATAAGCGCATGAAGCAGTTATAATATAACTTGAGATTAGCAGGCGCTTGTAACAGGTGGCGAGGGAACAATGGGACGGAAAACCCTGTCAAGAAAAGGCGCCGCTTGGGGCGGGCGGGGGGGTTGCCAATGGAGTGCCCTGTATGGTAAGGTTTTTCTTACAGTAAGGCTGTTAGACCCGGAGAGCATGGAGAATGACCATCACTATTGGAGTGCTGTGGAGTGTTTCCTATGGGAAAAGACGAGGAAAAGAGCCCTACCATCCTCCCCAACGAGTTACGGCATCGCGCCGAAAAAGTCTTGCAGGCGAAAAAAACGGAACTGCATCCTCCCAAGACCGAGGAAGAGGCGCGTGGGCTTATTCGTGAGCTTTTAATCCACCAGGACGAAGTGGATAAAAAATACGAAAAACTTCGCCGAGCCAAGAAGGAGCTTGAGATATCGTGTCGAAGCTATGCAGAAATTATCAATGGCACGGCCGGTAAGCAGTTAGAAACTGTACTTCAGGAGGCCTGGGAATATGCCGCGAATATAGTAGAAACCGTGCGCGAGCCGCTTGTGGTGCTGAATTCCGACCTAAAAATCCTCACAGCCAATCTCAGCTTCTACAATACCTTCAAAGTGACACACGAGCAAACAATAGGGAATTTCATCTACGATCTTGGTAATGGGCAATGGGACATTCCCCAACTGCGGCTACTCCTTGAGGATATACTGCCACATCATACCGTGTTCAACGACTATGAAGTCGAGCATGAATTCCCTGATATCGGTCACAAGATAATTCTGCTCAATGCCCGAGAGGTTTTCCGCAAAAATATCGGGTCGCACATTATCCTCCTAGCCATGGAAGACATCACTGCGCGCAGGGAGGCTGAGAAAGCGCTTGCCTGGGCAAAACAGGACCTTGAGAAAACCAATAGATGCTTGGAGACTCTCGTTGAGCAAGCTGTGGACGAACTGCGACAAAAGGACCAGATAATCATTGAGGGCTACATCGATAACATGGGTGAGATGATAAATAATATCGCCCACCAGTGGCGGCAGCCACTGAACACGCTTGGACTCGCCGTCCAGCAGGTAAGGTACTGCTACGATTCGGATTCGGACGAATGTACCAAAGAATTTGTTGGAGAGAACACCGATCTAGCAATGAAGATGATCAAGCACATGTCTCAGACGATCGAAGACTTTCGGAATTTTTTCAGAGCTGACAAGGAAATATCCACCTTTAGCGTAGAACAGGGGATTAAAAATGTAATCGCCCTCTTCGCAAAGAACTTCAAGGATCAGCAGATAAAGATTGATCTCCAGACAGACGGAGACCCGCAAATTACCGGTTACCCCAACGAGTACGCCCAGGTCATCATTAACCTCTTGACTAACTCCTGCGACGCACTGGTAGAGCGCCATGTTGAAGACGCCCGGATTTTGATCCACATATTTGCTGAAAATGGGAAAACAGTAGTAACCGTCACCGATAATGCCGGAGGTATCCCTGATGAATCCATAGGCAGGGTATTCTATCCGTATTACACTACCAAAGGGCCAGACAGGGGAACGGGGATCGGACTTTTCATGTCGAAGACCATCATAGAGAAAAATATGGGAGGGCACTTAACAGCACGTAATACTGGAAGTGGTGCAGAGTTCAGGATCGAAATCTGACTGGAAGCTTAGTATCCATCCAGGAGTTCGCGCATCTTGGCCGATAGTGCATTATGGAGAACAGCTTCTGAATGGGATCTAAGGCGTCTTGTCGCTCTAGGTATGACCCAGATATTGCATCCGCATCGCTGGGAATGTACAACTCGCCGACTCCCGAAATATCGGCTCTCCAACAGGAATTGTGGCCTTTATTCGGTGGATTAGCCCTCTACATGGTAAGTCCACTGTTGCGTAAACGAAGGTTTGCGCAACGTATCTGCGAGGCTTTCCGAGTTGCAAAAAACGTATTGCAAAACAAACATCATTGGCAGCGGATTTGCGCAACACTTAATCGGGTTCTCCGTTCCGTTGCTCCCTAAACCCCGGATACGCGCCGCAGGTTCCAGAGCTTTTTTCATGATCGTTCGTTCTCCAGCCACTGCCGCACAAGAGTCGGCAGTTCGCGGGTGCTGATCGGCTTGGGCAGGTAAGCGTCGAACCCGGCCTCAAGGAACCTCTCCTTATCGCCCTGCATGGCGAAGGAGGTCAGGGCGATGACTTTAAGCCCACTGGTAGCCGAGTCCCCTCTCAGCATGCCGCACGCGGTCAAGCCGTCCATACCCGGCATCTGTATATCCATCAGGATCAAGTCCGGCATCTGTTCCCGGGCCAGAGCCACCCCTTCCTTTCCCTCGTGAGCCACACTCACCTCATAACCGTGGAAGCTTAGAATATCCCTAAAAAGGATGCGATTGTTCTCGTTGTCTTCAATGATCAGTATCCTTTGCGACATCGTGGTCGGCTCCTTGGGAGGCACGTTTTCGGTTTTGTGTTGAGAATGGATTTTGCGACCTCAGGCCGTATCAAACCCCACTATCCAGTGCCGACGACACTCTCCACCAGGCTCAGGAACTCATGAGTCGACAGGCTCCCCTTTCCCTCGATGCGCCAAACCTTCCCCGCCAAGCGAGCCCGATCGGTAGGTGAGAGGTCCATGGAGGTCAGGACCAAGATGGGCACATTCGCGGCAGGGTTCATCCGATCCAAATGCTCGGCCACATCGAAGCCGTTCATGCCGGGCATGACAAGGTCGAGGACGATAAGATCCGGAGAGTTGCGCTGCGCCATCTCGACGCCCTCCTGACCGCTGGTCGCCCTAAGCGCCCGATACCCTTTGCAACGCAGGGCATTTTCCAAGGTGGCTAGAGTCCGCAGGTCGTCCTCTATCACGAGGACCGTGTTGCCAGCGCCTGGGAGGCTATCCGGCAGTTGGGCGATCAGCTGGGCGCCGGCTGACTGACCAAGCGGCAGGGTAAAACTGAACCGGCTCCCCTTGCCAAATTCGCTTTTAACCCACACCCTACCGCCGTGCAGTTCCACCAGCTGCCTGGTCAGGGCGAGGCCGAGGCCGGTACCTTCGAACCCCTTGGTATACACAGATTCCAACTGGGTGAATGCCTGGAAGAGCTTCGGGATGTCCGATTCCCGTACTCCGATGCCGGAGTCGGCCACGGCTATCTGGAGGAAGTCTCCCTCCCGCACCACGCTCAGCTCGACGGTTCCCGTCGCGGGAGTGAATTTGACCGCGTTTGAGAGCAGGTTGAAGAGGATCTGCTTCAGTTTCCTCTGGTCCGCCACGATGTGCACCTCCGCCTCGGAGGCAACATCAAGACGCAAATCAATCCCGCCTTTGATAGCTTTCTCCCTGAGCATGGTCAGGGACGCCTCCAGGGTTTCCCGCAGCGCAAACGAGGTCAGGTCAAGCTCCATCTTGCCCGACTCCACCTTGGTGAGATCGAGGATGTCGTTGATCAGGGAAAGGAGGTGCCGGCCGCTGGTAAGGATGTTTCCCAGGTATTCCTGCTGTTTTTCATTGATCGGGCCGAACATCTGGTCCTGCAGCACTTCGGAAAAGCCGATGACCGAGTTGAGCGGGGTACGCAGTTCGTGGCTCATATTGGCCAGGAATTCAGATTTGGTGAGGCTGGTTTTCTCCGCCACTACCCGGGCGCTCTCAAGTTCGATGTTCTTCTCCCGGAGCTCCCGATCCAGGCGCTTGCGATCACTTACGTCCCGGGCTGCTGCGAACACCCCCTGCAGCCTGCGGTCCCGGTCATAGTAGGTGGTCGCATTGAAGGAGACCGCTGTTTGCCTGCCGTCGCGGTCGCGGGCGATGAGTTCGTAGTTGGTGACCGTTTTTTCGTTCAGTACCTGCCTGATACCTGCTTCGGCCCGTTGCGGGTCGGTGAAGTAGTTCCTAAAAGGCGCGCCAATCAGTTCATCACGCGTACAGCCGGTAAGGAGCTCCATCTGCTTGTTGACGTCGGTGACGATGCCGGATGGGTCGCAGGTCATGCTCGCATCTATGTTGGCTTCGAACAGGGAGCGGGTGTAGAACTGGTGGTCGCGCAGGCTCTGGCCCAGCTGCTCCTGATCCGCCTGGGTCTGTTTGAGTGCGGTTATGTCGCGCAATATGCCAGTGAAATAACGCTGGCCGTCCAGGTGCATTTCGTTTACCGAAATCTCCAGAGGGAAATATCCGCCATCCCTACCCCGGCCCGCGACTTCGCGTCCCAAGCCCATGGCACGCGCATCAGCGCTCGCGCTGTAATACTGGAGGGACCCGGCGTGTTGTTCCCCTGCAAGCTCAGGAATAATCATGCTGAAGTTTTGCCCGGTGAGTTCCGCTGCGCTGAAGCCAAACATCAGCTCAGCCGCCGGGTTTACTGTCTCGATGATGCCACTATCGGCGTGCAACGTAATGATGCCGTCCGCCACGGTATTGAGAATGGTCTGGATCAGCGTGGCGTTGTCGAGCAGGCTCTGTTGTGCGGCATATTCCTTGGTGACATCGTGGAACACCAGCACGGCGCCGATCACCCGGCCGTCGCGACCGCGAATCGGTGCGCAGCTGTCGGCGATGGCGCGCTCGGAGCCATCGCGTGCGATCAGCATGGTGTGGTTAGCCAACCCCTGTACCGTGCCATGCTCCAGAGCTGCCATAACAGGGATGGTGGCGGGCAGGCGGGTGTGCTGGTTGATGATGTTGAAAACTTCGTCCACCGTGCGACCGGCGGCTTCCGCCTGGGTCCAGCCGGTGAGTTCCTCGGCAACGGGATTGAGCAGCGTCAGGCGCCCATCGGCATCGGTGGCTATCACTCCGTCACCGATGGAGTTAAGCGTGACTGCGAGCTTTTCCTCGCTCTCCTGCAGGGTGACATTTGCCTTTTGCAACTGCCCGTTGGTTTCCTCCTGAATCGTGAGCAGATGCTGCGTTTCAAGGTGCACCAGGTTCTTCAAGCGCTGCTGAGTTTTGAGATAGAGCAGATAGGCAAATGAGATGGCAAACAGCAGCGTGAGCAGGCTCGCGATAACAATAACGGCATACAGGCGGCGCAGGTTCGTTTGGAACTCTGCTTCATGCTGCACCAGCGCGGCTTCCTCCAACTTCAGAAAGCTTCCCATCTCAGCGCGAATGGCATCCATCAACCGCTTGCCTTCGCCACTGCTGATCCCCGCCAGTACCCGAGTCATGTCGCCGTCTTGGCGCAACTGGATAAGCCGCGACAGTTCCGTCAATTTGGCTTCAGCTAAGGGAGCGACTGCGTCCAGGTGTTTGCGGGCGGCAACAATTGTGGTAAGCCTGCCCAAATCTTGCAGATGGCCTTTGACGCTGCCGCGCACATCCAGGTACGGTTTCAGAAAGGACACGTCGCCGGTCAGCAGATAGCCACGCTGGCCGGTCTCGGCGTCCTTCAAGTCAGAAAGGAACTCGTTGGCGCTACTCAAGATGATGAAGGTATGCTTGCGCATTTCAGCGGCATTATCGATCTGTCTGAAGGACCAGAAGGTCAGCGATACCACTAGCGCGACCAGCAGGGCCAGGCCCGTAAGCGGAATAACGATTTTACCTGTATTTTCCATGGATGTTTTACCCTGCTCCCGATCTCCCTGAATAGCGATTCTTCGCTCTGGCTGCTGCAAGAAAGGCCCCTTGTCTTTGCCCATTCCCATGAGGAAGCCTGACATGCAAAGCGGTAATCACTTTTGCCTAACATATTAACATTACAGCATCTCTTTCATATGACCTAGGGGTATTTAGACGGCACATTGAACTTCATCAGGAATCCCCACCGAAAAAGTCGCGCAGGGCCTGAAACAGGGCATAGGTGGGGTCAAGAAAACTGATCGCAAAGTACGTTAAGGCTTAGCCTCAACCAAGCTCCTAAGTCTTGCATTCTCCTCGCGCAGTTCCGCTTCCAATGCCTTAGCTGCGGTGATGTCCGAAAAGGTGATTACCACGCCGTCGATCTCGTCCTCCGTGGTGCGGTATGGCATAATGCGCACCTTGAACCAGCGCCTGTCGGCAGTCGTGACCTGCTTCTCCGAAAAAACTAGAGTCCGTAGCGTCTCAAGGGCAGCTTCGGTCATTTCGGAATAAAGCAGGTCGCTCGCGATGTCGCTGAGCGGTCGCCCCAGATCAGCCGGAATCAGCTTGAAAAGTTTGTTCGCCCCAGCCGTGAACCTGCGAATCCGGAGTTCGTTATCAAGGAACACGGTAATTATTTCCGTGCTGTCGAGCAGGTTCCGCATGTCGTTATTCACTCGCGAGAGCTGGCTCATTTTTGCTTGCTGCTCGGCGTTCACCGACTGCAGTTCTTCGTTCATGGACTGCATCTCTTCACCGGAGGTGACCAGCTCCTCATTCAGGGACTGCAGTTCCTCGTTGATGGCTGT